>FWPV01000534.1_pt1 | contig 118484 bp, 112 predicted proteins | sample 2228371 | NCBI WGS metagenome assembly FWPV01 (sample SAMEA103939776, study PRJEB20133) | metagenome | reverse complement strand
AGGCGAGACAGCTTGAAACCCAATTCAATCGGCGGACCAAATAGTTGCCAGTTGATGGTTTCAATCAACTGGCCTGCTTCGGTGCGGGGCATTCCCTCTTCCAGTGCTGCGCGGTACAAGGCCACATCCCATTCCATGTAGCGCATGATCAGGCCCAAGCCCAGCGAATGAGACGGGCGTGTGTGTTGAATACTTTGTTGAACGCGCTGGGCAGTTTGCCACAGTTGCGCAGTGACAACCGGTTTTACCTGCCTGGCAAAAGCATGGTTTGGCAAGTAAAACCGCAGCGCAGCCAGCAGGTTCATGGCGAGGCCTTAAAACTGCAGGTCGCGCACATACGGGTTGCTTCGGCGTTCCTGACCAAAGCTGCCCTCTGGCCCGTGGCCTGGAATAAACACGGTGTCATTGCCCATGGGCCACAAGCGGTTGCGAATGCTGTCGATCAGGGTTTCATGGTCACCACCGGGAAAGTCCGTGCGGCCCATGCTGCCCACAAACAGCACATCGCCCACAAACGCACGTTTGGCTTCCTCCGAGTGAAACACCACATGGCCCGGTGTGTGGCCCGGGCAGTGGCGCACATTCAGGGTGCAATCGCCAATTTGAACCGTGTCGCCATCGACCAGCCAACGGTTGGGTGTGAAAGGTTTACTCAAGGGAAAGTTGAACATGCGGCTTTGGTCGGCCAGTCTATCGATCCAGAACTGGTCACCCACGTGTGGGCCGATGATGGGCAAGTTCAATTGCTCGGCCAGTTCTGCCACCCCACCTGCGTGGTCAATGTGCGCGTGGGTGAGCCAGATTGCTTGCAGCTCCAGATTGCGATCGGCAACAGCCTTCTTGAGTTTGTTCAAATCGCCACCGGGGTCGATGATGGCGGCCTTGTTGGTTTCACTGCACCACACGATGGAACAGTTTTGTGCAAACGGTGTAACAGGAATGGTGTGGTAGCGAAGCATGTGGCGTGTGGGTGAATACAGTGGAGATATAGTAGTGAAATTGTGGTGTTGATTCAAATTAACCCGGTTCAATTGATCAAGAAAAAAGGGGGTTCGAGTTTATGGGAACAGCGGCATATCGCAGATTTCTGGTGGTACTGGCTGTGGCATTCGCCGTGGCATTTGCCTTGGTGTGCATTCCGCCGTTTATCGAGAACCCCGACATTGTGGGTGCGTTTGCGGGTGGTTTTGTGAACCCCTATGCCTCGGGTTATGCCATGGACATTTTCTTCACCTGGGCCGTGTTGGCCGTGTGGGTGATGTACGAGGCCAAAGTGAAGGGCATTCGCCACGGTTGGGTGGCGTTGCTGCTTGGCGTGGTGCCCGGTGTTGCCACCGGGTTTGCAGTGTACCTGTTGATTCGTTTGAATCAGGAACAGGCCGCTGCTTGAAGTTACACCGCCAGCGGATGATCGGCCATGTCGTGATTCACATCAGCGTGGCCTTGTTCATCTTTGCGCACGGCGATGACCACATCGCGTAGCTTGGCATCGGCGGGCAGCTTGTAATAGTCGATTGCAATTTTCGGTGCGGCGATGTTTTCAATTCGCCCTGCATCAATTTCCGCAAGGTAGTCGGTGTAGCTAACCACCGCCTGGTTTTCGAAGTAGCCCACCATGCGGTGAGCGGTTTTCGGGAAAAACACATACAGCACGAAATAGAAGTGCCAAAACACCAGTTGGGCAAACAACACCAACATCCGCTCGCCCACACTGGGTTTTGCAATTTCAATAAAAATCATCAAATGCATGCGTTCGTTTTCCGCTTCTTCAAGCAGGGTTCGAATGGTGGGGCCGTAGCCGGTTTTCATTTTCCGCAAGCTTTTCAGGTGAATCCACATGCCAGCCACCATGCCGGGTACACCTGCCACCGTTTCCAGAATGACTGCCCGATGACCGTAGCGTTTGGCAAAGAAAGTGTCGGCAAACCAGCGAAAAAACATGGTGAGCGACTTGGCGAAACGGTCTGAAAAATCTTTGGGGGTGGGCTCTTGAGGCAATGCTTCCATGTGCTCTACTCCTGAGGTGTGACGACAGCGCTTTTGTTTACTTTTTGAATCAGTCTACGCTTGTTGGCGAGGGTGGGCTAGCCCTTCCAACACCTCTCGTGCCGCCCTTTCCCCTGCCTGAAGTGCACCCTCGATATACCCCGCCCATTCCGTGGCGGTTTCGGTTCCGGCCCAATGGATGGCGCAGTGTGGCTTCCGAATATGATCACCGTAATGAGACATCACACCAGGTGGCGCAAACGCCCCGTAACAGCCCTTGGACCATTCTTCTCTAGTCCAATCTTCGTCAATGTAGTCCAGTGGGTTTAAGGCCTGTTCACCGAAGTGCTCGACCAACATGTCGATTACTTGTTCGCGGCGATGTTCTTTGCTTGAATCCCTCGCATGCAGCGCGTGGTCAGCCTCGAAAAAACCGGCGATCAAGCCGAGTTTTCCATCGGGTGGTGATACATCGAAGCAAGGGGATGCTGGCCTGTCGTCGCGAACAATGCTGCCGTTAAACCCTTGTTGTCGCCAAAACGGAGTTGGGTAGGCAATCCAGAATTTGATGACGCTGCCCATGTTGACCCGGTTGTGTAGTGCACTCTGTGCACCGGGCAGTGGCGGCGTGATATTGATTCTGTTCATTAAGGTCGGCGGCACGGCAACAATCACGCGCTTGGCTTTGTATTGGGCCAGGCCGGTGACCACCACTGCCTCGGTTGAACTGACATCGATCGAGTGAACCGGTTCATTCAGGTGCAAATAATCACCCAGTTCTTGGGCCATGTTTCGCGCGATTTGGTGAACGCCACCGTGAAACAACAGGTTCTGCCCGCCCCCTGTGTCAGCGGAAATCATGGACTCAAGCCCTCCACCTCCTTTGAGATAGGTGAGAAAGAAGAGCAGCGAAATTTGCGAGGTTTCGGCACAGAACAGGGATGCGCAGATGACGCGGATCAGCGCGCGAAGGCGTTCTGATTTTGTGGCTTTACAAAGCCAGGCCTCTAACGATGTGTAGTCGAGATCCTTGGATTGTGGACTATCCCATGGTGCTGAATCATCCAAAGCGGAGAGCAGGCGGTTGATTTTTCTCAGCAGCAGGTAGGCCTGAATTTTCTCAGACAGGTTTAGAAACTCGGTGAAGTCTTCTCCACTCACCAAACCTGTTTTTCCAGCCATGGTCAACACCGACTTGCCTGCCAAAAAGGTGGGGTAAAGTTTCACGTTCATGCGGTCTGCCAAGGTGGCAAGCCGAAGCTGGCTGGGGGCAAGCCACATGCCTCCCAAATCAATGTCCAGCCCTGCAATTTGACTGTGCTTGGTACGCCCGCCAACCCGGTCGCGTGCTTCCAACACCACAATGTTTTTGCCTGCGCTGCGAAGAAAACGCGCTGCATTCAGGCCGCTAAAGCCCGCGCCAATAATGACTGCATCAAGCACGGTGCTCACGATTGCCCCTTGAGAAGTTTGCAATGGTTGATCAGCAGTTCAACCCCCAAATTCAAGGTTCTTTTGCAAGCGGCCATATTGCGTGTGCTGAGGTATTGAACGATGACGCCATCCATCAAGGCCAGGCCCATGCGCGCAATCGATGTGATGTCTGATTTGGAAATACGGCCACCGTCGAGCTGGCTAACTGCGTCCACCAGTTGTTTGATGTAGCCCTCGTACTGTATTTTGGCAATCTCACGAGATTCAACACGTGCCAGCGCTGACAAAGTGAGTTCCATGTGAGCGCGTTGTCGATCAGGGTCGCGCACGGTGTGTTCAAAATAGGCCTTCGCCATTTTGGCAATCGCTTCTTCGATGGTGGTGCAAGTTTGAATGGCTTTGGTCACTACGTCGTGAACGTCTGCCTGCAAGGCAAAGTGCAGCGACATCATGAGTTCGTCCTTCCCGGCAAATGCGTAACTGATCGCAGCAGGGTTGATGTTTGCTTCAGCCGCGATATTGCGCACCGTGGCTTGCTCAATGCCGTCGCGGGCGATCACCCGCAGTAAGGCCTGCTGAAGACTTTCGCGTTTGTCTTGAAGAGAGACTCGTTGCATGATTTGCGGACTTGCTGTTATAGTCGGTCAAAGATTAAGTTAAACGATCGTTTAAGTCAAATGTTTATCAAGAGGTTTGAATATGAAGCTGACCACTATCGAGCAGGTTCAAAAACGCGTGGGCATGTTACCCGCGCCTCGAGACCTTAAAGTGATTGATTATCTGGATGAGCATGCGGTGCGCTGGCTGTCTTATTGCCGGTTTTCATTCATCACCTTTGGCCAGCCCGGTGATATTCATGTAACAGCCGCTGGTGGTGAACAAGGCTTTGTGTCGGCGCTTGATTCCACACATTTGTTGATCCCTTTGAATAGTTTGGATGACAGCAGTGCCATTCAATCCAATATGTCATTCGGTGGTTTGTTCATGGTCAGTGGCATGGAAGAAACCCTGCGCGTGAATGGTAAGGTATCAAGCGTGGGCGATGGCAAAGCCACGCTGGAAGTGCAGGAGTGCTATTTGCATTGCGCTAAATCGTTCAAGCGCTCGAACTTTTGGCTACCCAGTGCGGTGTCTCAGTCTTCGGAAGAAACTTTGATCTTTTTGAAGCGCGCAAGTTTTCTCGTGTTGGCGAGCATGAACGGAAGCGGGCAGGCGGATGTCAGCCCCAAGGGTGATCCGGAAGGTTGTTTGATTCAAGAGGATGCAGGTTTTGTTTACTTTGCAGATCGCCCGGGCAATCGACGAATCGACAGCTTCCGCAATATTCTTGAGCAACCTGAGGTTTCACTATTGGTCTTGGTACCGGGTTGTGCGGCCATGCTTGAGGTGAAAGGCTCTGCCGAGCTTTGCGATGATGAGTCTCTTTTGGATCGCTTCGAAGTACAGGGCAAAAAGCCACAACTTGTTACCCGAATCAAACCAAAATCCATGCAGATGGTTTCGAGGATTGCGATTGTCAATTCAGCCCTGTGGCCCGCCCAATCAAAGCCTGAGGATCTGGTGCCTTCCGAAATTTTCAAGGCACACATTCAACACAGCAAGGAAAATTCTCTGAAGGCCAAGATAGCGCGGGCAGCAGTGTCGTTGCCCGGCGCCATGGAGAAGGGGTTGCAGTTGGACTACAAAAAGAACATGTATTGATGACGTGCGGCTTGGTTCACCCTTGCCGCACCCATTTCAATCTTCCTTGAAAGGATTCAAGCGATTGCCAAGGTGGTACTGAAGGCTCACTGGCAAAGGCCTTACGCTGCCGGCCACTACTTTGTTGATGACGCCGGGTACGCACACCGGCTTGCCCTTCATGACAGCCTGCCAGCCCTCACGCACCACATCATCTGCTTCCTGCCACAGCATGGCAGGAAGCTTGTTCGCGGCATCCCGTGTGCCCATGGTGTCGTGAAATTCACTTCGTGTGAAACCGGGACACAGTGCTGTCACATGAATACCCTGTGGCTTGAGTTCCATGTCCAGCGATTGCGAGATATTGAGCACATAGCTCTTGATGCCTGTGTACAGCAGGCTGGCGCCGGGTGGTGAAAATGCGGCCAGCGAAGAAAGATTGACAATGCGGCCCCAGCGGCGTTCTTGCATGCCGGGCAGTACGCGATGGCACAGTTCTGTGAGTGCGGTCACCATCAGCTGGATTTCAGCTGCCAGTTTGGGCCAAGGCGTGTCGGCGAATGCAGTTTTGCCCGAAAGCCCGGCGTTGTTGATCAGCACGTCAATTGCAATTCCTTGCGCTTGCGCGAAGGCCACAATTTCCGCAGGTGCAGCGGGTTCATTCAGGTCGGCTGCAAATACATCACAACGCACGCCATGCTGTGCAGTGAGCTCATTTGCCAGCTCTTTCAGGCGATCAAGGCGCCGTGCGACCAGCAGAAGCGAATAGCCTTCTGAAGCCAAATGACGTGCAAAGGCGGCGCCAATGCCTGCGGAGGCACCTGTAATTAATGCGGTACGGGAATTAATGCTCATAAGACTCAAGCTCCTGAAGTTGCGGGCAATTCCCGCTTGCTAATGACAAAATTTTTGCGTGTTTGGCCAATGTCGCCACGATAAGGGGCAACGGGGCCCTCGAGTACAAAGGGAAGGGGGATTTGACGCTGGCCTTTGGTAAACCCCCAGGTACCAATACCCAGATAAAGGCCAGGCGCGACCCTGCGAACTTCATCAACCATATTCACATCGCCACAGGCAGATTCAAAGTGCCGGTAAACAAGCTGGTAGGCTGGCCTGCCGTCGAAACGTGAAGTGGCCAACAGGGTTAACATGGGGTAGCGTTGCACAAGTCGCCTGCCTTGCAAAAATGTGTTGTAACCCCGGCCAGTTGAATTGTCGACACTGCGAAAACCCTTGCACTGCCAGCGATTCAAGGGATTGGCCACAGCAAACCTTCCGCTGATTCTCGCCAACCAATTGGGTTGAGCCAACAAGCTGGCTGTGTACTCCCCTTGCATTTCTTGCATGGTCGGTGCTTCAAGCGTTGCAAACAGTTGCAGCAATTCGATGGTTGAGCACTGCTCCAAATCGGCTTTTGATCTTGCTTTGGTCATTTTCGATCCTGGCGGATAGTAGTTGAATGATATTCAACACGAATACTATCTGATTGTTGAATGCTATTCAACACCTGTTACAATATTTACAACACATCGGTTGAAATTGAAATGGCAAGAACCAAACGGAATCAAGATCGGGAAGACAAGCGGGAGGAAATCGTTGCTGCAGCGCGTGCGCTTTTTATTGATGAGGGCTACGAGTCCACCTCAATGAGTCGGCTTGCTTCAACTGCGGGCGTAGCACCGAACACCATTTATTGGTATTTCAAGGACAAGGATGAGGTGCTTGTGGCTGTGCTCGATGCCGAGTTCTCCGACAGCGCGCAGGCCTACATGGAGTTGTCGGAATCGGACCCTGTGGATCGGTTGTTGTGGGTTGCGGGACAGCTTCAACGGGTCAACCGTTTGGTGAGTACCGTGCACAGTCGCGTGGAAAAATCGTCGACCATTCAAGAGTGGCACGATCAGTTCCATGAACTGAGCGAAGAGATCTTGCGCCTTGAATTGCAACAGGCGGGTGTTGCACAGGCAGTACTTGAGGCCAGGGTAAAAATAGGTGTATTCACAATTGAAGGCTTGTTGACACATCCACTACCTAAGGCAGACAGGCGCGCTATCTGTGCTGCACTTCTTGAATCCTGAAGACGATGAAAACCTTGCTCATCACCTACCACTCCGTCACAGGGGGCTCCAAAGCCCTGGCCCAGGCGGTAGCTGAGGGCGCAGGCACAGAACCCAATACCCGTACTGTGCTTTTGCATGCCAGTGAAACCACCGCTGAACATGTGTTGAATGCGCACGGCTATGTATTCGTTACCCCCGAAACCTTGGGCAGCATGGCGGGTTTGATGAAAGACTTTTTTGACCGCACCTACTATGCTGCGCTCGATCAAATCAATGGACGGCCCTACACGGTGTTGGTGTGCGCCGGCAGCGACGGGCAGGGCGCTGTGAAGCAAATTCAGCGCATTGCCACGGGTTGGCGTTTAACGGAAATGGCACCGCCACACATTGTGTGTACCCACGCACAAACGCCTGAAAAAATTCTGGCACCCAAAACCATTGCCCCCGCTGATTTGCAACATGGCCGCGATTTGGGCGCTGCATTCGCAGGTGGTTTGGCTTTGGGTTTGTTTTAGCCCACCGATTCAGCTTCTCCACTCAGGAAGCCGCACGTCCTTCCACACCGCGAAGGCGCGCATACCAACGGTTACCACCACACAGCCCAGCATGTTCACGTAGGCAGGGTTGCCCAGTTCACGCAGGCCAATATAAGCCCAACCACCGAAGAAGGCGCAAATGGCATAGGGGCGGTGGTCTTTAAAGGCTTGCGGAATTTCATTGCACACAATGTCGCGCAGCACACCACCGAATACGCCAGTGATGACGCCCATGAACACAGCCACCAGGCTGGGCATGCCCGCCATGATGGATACAAACACCCCCGCGGCGGTGAACAGGCCCAGCCCCAAGGTGTCAGGCCACAAAATGGCTTTTTCAGTGAACTTGAAATGCCGCTGCCGCAAAAACAGCATGGCCACAATACACAGCACAAACACGGCCCACAGCAGTTCGATGTATCTCACCCAGAAGAAGGGACGCACATCGAGCAGCAAGTCGCGAAGCGTACCGCCACCAAAGGCGGCAAGAAATGCCACCACGCAAACCCCCACAGCGTCCAGTCGTTTGCGTGCGCCTTCAAGAATTCCGCTCAGGGCAAAAGCCAGTGTGGCCACCACTTCAATGCCCAGTTGAATGTTCTGGCTGAATTCGCCGGGGTTGAGCGCATCCATTCACTGCACCGCCGCGCGATCAACAATCACGTAATGCTTGCGCACAGGCTCCAGTACTTCGAACACGCCAGTGAACCCTGCGGGTATTACGCCAGCATCGCCCGGACCAAATTGCTCGGCCTGCCCTTCCGCATTCGTAATTTGAATGCGCCCTTGCAGCACATGAAAAAATTCGTCTTTACCCGGGGCAAAAGCAATGCGCCATGCGCCTGTCTCGCAGGCCCATACACCGGCACTAACACCGTTGTTTTCATAGTGATTCCAGGTGCTGCGCAAAGGGTTGCCCTTTTCAAGCCGGTCCGGGCGGGGGCGGTCGTGTTCAAGCGGTGTGTTGCACTTGGCAAATACGGTCAGTTTTTGTGTCATGGATTGAACTTTGGTGTGAACCTTGGTCTATTGTAAAGGCAGGACTACAGGCAGGGGGCTTTAACGATGAAACAGTTTTGGGAGGCCCTGGGGCAGTGGTCTGCAGCCTTGTTGTGTAGCGTCATGCTGTATGAAGTCTTTGCTGCATAAAACCCGGGAATCGATTGCGCTGGCAAGGTGTAGAATCTAGGCACGTTCAGCCCGAGGTTTTATCGTGTCTACCCCTTTCCGTGTGTTGTCTTTCATCCCGCCGATGACGCAGCTCAACACACCCTATCCATCCACGGCTTACATCACCGGCTTTTTGCGCAAGCAGGGCATTGACGCCGTGCAGGCTGACATTGCGCTGGGCCTGGTGCTCAAGCTGTTTTCACCTGAAGGGCTGGACAGAATTGCAGCAGAAATTGAGCAGTACGAGGAAGTGACCGAGCGCGTGGCCCTGTTCATGGATCAGTTCAGCCGTTACCGTGCCACCATTGCCCCCACCATCCGCTTTTTGCAGGGGGGCGATTCCACCCTGGCGCACCGAATCAACAGCCGGGCTTTTTTGCCGGAAGGCCCGCGGTTCGAGTCGCTGGATGTGTATGTGGACGAAGAAGGGGGCGACCCGCTGGCCTGGGCCTTTGGTGCCCTGGGCGCGCAAGACAAGGCACGCCACCTGGCCACTTTGTACCTGAACGACTTGGCCGATGTCATTGCTGATGCGATTGATGAACGCTTTGAGTTTGTGCGTTATGCAGAATCACTGGCCGGCAGCCAGCCCAGCTTCGACCCCTTGGCCACGGCCCTGCAACAACCCTTCACCTTGATTGATGAAATTCTTGTAGAGCTGACCCTGGAAGAATTCAGGCGGCAGCAACCGCAACTGGTGTTGTTGTCTGTGCCCTTTCCCGGTGCGGTGTATGCCGCCTTGCGCATGGCACAGGCCATGAAGGCCGAGAACCCCGCCATCAACATTGGTCTGGGTGGTGGCTATGTGAACACTGAGTTGCGAGAGCTGGCCGAGCCTCGATTGTTCGACTTTGTCGATTTTGTAACGCTCGATTCTGGCGAGCGCCCCCTGCTGTGCCTGATTGAACACCTGCAAGGCAAGCGTGGCCCGCAGCGGTTGGTGCGCACTTTCACGCGCAACGCTGAAGGAACGGTTCAATACACGAACTGGGCTGAACCCGATGTGCCCTTTGGCGATGTGGGCACCCCCACTTGGGATGGTTTGCCCTTGCACAGTTACCTCAGCCTGCTCGACATGTTGAACCCCATGCACCGCCTGTGGAGTGATGGGCGCTGGAACAAGCTGACCGTGGCCCATGGCTGCTACTGGAAAAAATGCAGTTTTTGCGATGTGTCGCTTGATTACATTTCCCGCTATGAAAACGCCACAGCCACCGAGCTGGTGAACCGCATTGAACAAATTGTGGCGGAAACCGGGCAAACCGGTTTTCATTTTGTGGATGAGGCTGCACCCCCCAAAGCCTTGAAGGCTTTGGCGCAGGAATTGATTGCACGCAAGGTGTCCATTTCATGGTGGGGCAATATACGGTTTGAAAAATCCTTTACGCCCGAGCTTTGCCAATTGCTGGCCGACAGTGGCTGCATTGCGGTTAGTGGCGGGCTGGAGGTGGCATCCGACCGCTTGTTGAACTTGATGAAGAAGGGTGTTTCGGTGGAGCAGGTTGCCCGCGTAACCAAAGGCTTTACCGATGCGGGTGTGCTGGTGCATGCCTACCTGATGTACGGCTTTCCCACTCAAACAGTGCAAGACACCGTGGATGCGCTGGAATACGTGCGCCAGTTGTTTGCCGAGGGCTGCATTCAATCAGGTTACTTTCACCGTTTTGCCTGCACTGTGCACTCGCCGGTGGGCAAAAACCCGGAAGAATATGGCATTCAATTGAAGCCTCTGCCCCAGGGCACTTTTGCGAAAAACGACATCGGCTTTATCGACCCCACGGGTGTAGACCATGCAGCGCTTGGCGAAGGCCTGAACCGCGCGCTTTACAACTACATGCACGGCATTGGCCTGGACCAGAATGTGCGCAGCTGGTTTGACCAAAAAGTACCTCGCCCCACGGTGCAAAAAAACTTCATTGAGCAGGCTTTGTACGGTAAACCAGTCAAAACAGCTTAATATTGACAGTATGTAAACTTCAAAGGCGGCACCATGAGTTTAAAAACCCTGTTGATGCCCATGATCACCCAGCACCGGTTTGCGCGCACCACCCTGCTCGCCCAACGCACCAAGGCCGAAAAAGCCCGGCTGGCCTCGGGCCGCCCCCACGAGGTTTACTATTTTCATCAGGTGGACGACCCCTACAGCCATTTGGTGGCCCAGGCTTTGCCCCGCTTTTTGGCGCGTTACAACATTGAATTGAAGCCACATGTGGTGAGCCCCCCACCCGATTCGGCTGCACCTGAACGGGAAAAACTGGTGGCCTACAGCCGAGTGGATGCTGCTTTGCTGGCGCAGCGCCACGGTTTGAGTTTTGTTGACTACGGCCGGCAGCCCGCGCCAGCGCGTGCCCTTCAAGCCACGCACACTTTGGTGGCCGCCATTCAAAGCGGGCAGTTTGTCGAGCATGTGGCCTCGGTGGGCCAGTGGTTGTGGGCCAGCGATGAAAACCTAGTGCCCCCCGAGCAATTCAACGCGTTAAAACCAGTGTCCAATGCAGACGTACAAAACCACATTGCACAGGCCGATGCGTTGCGAGACAAGTTGGGGCACTACCTGGGCGGCATGTTGTATTACGAGGGCGAATGGTATTGGGGCATTGATCGCTTGTACCACCTGGAGCAGCGCTTGCAGGCTTTGGGCGCACAGGCCAATGGGGCGATTGCCTTGCTGTTCCCTGCAGACGACGGCCTTGCACACGCCAAGCCACTGGAGAACCCGCCAGACATTGATTTTTTCTTTTCTTTCCGCAGCCCCTATTCCGCCATTGTGGCCCCCCGCATTTTCGAGTTGGGCCGCCTGACTGGCGCGAAAGTCAATTTGCGTTTTGTATTGCCCATGGTGATGCGAGGCCTGCCGGTGCCCAAGGTAAAACGCGAATACATTGTGTATGACACAGCCCGGGAAGCGCATGTGCGCGATATTCCGTTCGGTCGCTTGAATGACCCTGTCGGCAAACCCACCGAACGCGGGCTGGCCTTGATCCCGTTTGCCGAGCAGCACAGCAAGGGGCAAGAATTTGTGCTTTCCTACATGCAGGGCGTGTGGGCCGAGGGCATTGACGCCGGAAGCGACAAAGGTTTGAGGAAAATTGTAGAGCGCGCTGGTTTGCGTTGGGAAGGTGCAGAAGTGGCCCTGCAACACGAGGCCTGGCGAGAGCGGGCTACCGCCAACAGAGAGGAGCTGTTTGCCGCTGGCCTGTGGGGTGTACCTTCATTCAAGGTGGGCAACACCGTGGTGTGGGGGCAAGATCGCCTGTGGGCTGTGCATGATGCATTAAAAACAAGTGCTTGACCTTGTCACCATGTCAGGGTTTCTAATAGAGTAAAACAAGTACTGATTAAGGAAACTCTATGCCCGGTTGCAACCATTGCCCCTCAGGTGAAGCGGCCAAGTCCGCAGCAAACAACCCTGGCTTTCGCAAGGTGTTGTGGATCGCGCTGATTGCGAACGCTGCCATGTTCTTCATTGAAGTGGGTGCCAGTTGGTCGGCAGGCTCCGTATCTCTGCTTGCCGATTCGCTCGATTTTGGTGGTGATGCGGCCAACTATGCTTTGTCCCTGTTTGTGTTGGGCATGGCGCTTCAAACCCGTGCCAAAGCAGCCTTACTCAAGGGCGTTTCCATGGGTCTATATGGAATAGGCGTATTGGCTTTTGCCGGGTATGCAGCACTGCATGGTGCGGTTCCTTCGTACGCCACCATGGGTGTGGTGGGTTTAATGGCCTTGAGTGTGAATGTGGGTGTTGCTGCCATTCAGTACCGTTATCGCAATGGCGACTCCAACATGCGCTCGGTGTGGCTGTGCAGCCGCAACGATGCGATCGGCAACCTCGCCGTGTTGGGTGCTGCATTGTTGGTGGGGGTTACGCAAACAGCCTGGCCCGACTTGGCGGTGGCGGCGCTCATGGCCACACTCGGTTTGACCGCCTCGTTCAGTGTGATCAAGCAGGCAAGGGCTGAAATACGGGGCGAAGCCACGGTTGGCGGTTCACATTCGCATGGACACTCCCACTGATTCAATGCAGTGTCAGTTGCGGGAGTACTTTTTGCGATATTGAACCGGTGAAAGCCTGGTGGCTTGCTTGAATTGTCGGCGCAAGTTCGATTCGTCGCTGTAGCCCAGTTCTTCGCTGATGGTGTTGACTGGCACGCTCGTCCAAATCAGTTGCTCGCTGACTTGGTGAAGTTTCAAGTGCCGGGCGTAACTGGCCACCGGCATCTCGGTCAAGGCACTTACCTTCCTGGCCAAAGTGCGTTCGCTCAAATTTAACTTTCCGGCCAGTGTTTGCACGGTGATTTGTTCTGCGGGCATTTGCGCCACAATCCCGGCCAGTTTTCTGAGCAATGGGTCAGCCTGCTCCATAAAGGCGAAGGACCTGAATGCGGGGTGTTGCTGCACGGGCCTGGGGAGCACCATCAGCTTGATGAACTCTTGAAACGCGGGTTTACTCAGCGACTTTTCGATCAATTGCTGCGCAAGAAGCAGATAACCGTGAACACCCGCAGCAGTGGCGACTTTTGGGGTTACCACGCAATCGCTGTCAATCAACCATTTCACATTCGGGTAGTTTTTTTGCATGGTATTGGCCAGCCACCAGGTGACTGTGGCGCGTTGGCGGCGAAGGCGACCACTTTCCGCCAGGAAGCACACACCTGTGCAGTAGCTCCACACCTTGGTGTGCTCAGGCAGTTGTCGAATTTGCTCAATCAGCTTGGAGTGTTGGGCAAGCAAGGTGGGCAACTGGTTGGGAGATTCTGTCCACATGCCGGGCACCAGCAGTACATCGAGCTGCGTTTTTTCAAGCAATGAATTGGCAGTCAACACCATTTGATTGGCGCATGGCACGGGTTTCAGGCTGGTGCTGACCAAGCAGGTTTCAAACAGTGCTTTGCCAGAGAGCCGATTACTGGCCTGCAGCAGGTCGTTGAATGCCATCAAGCCTGCAGGCATGCAATGCTCGTAAAGCAGAAGTCCAATTTTCATAGGTGTACCTATGTGGCAGAAAATGACTGAAAGTTGTCATTCTATGCCATAACGGGCGAATGTGTTTCCTTGCCATGATTCAGTATCCAAACCTGGAGAAGAGTCATGAAAATTCAGCAGTTGCGCAATGCCACCCTTATTCTGGAATTCGGCGAATACCGGGTGTTGGTTGATCCCATGTTGTCTCCCAAGAATGCCTTGCCGCCTTTGAAGTTCTCCGGCGGCATGTTGAGAAACCCCACGGTGGATTTGCCGCCTCAGGCAGGCTTGGCCTTGCTGGGTGTCACGCATTGCTTGATTACGCATTGCCAGAAAGGGCATTTTGATCACTTGGACCGTTTTGGCAAAGCTTGGCTTCGAAAGTACCAGATACCCGTAATTTGCACTTCACACGATGCACCACACCTGGCTGGCAAAGGGCTGAATGTACAAACCCTACCTGCCGATGTGGGCAGCAAGAAAGCACCGTTTCTGGGTGGCTTGATCAGCACTGTGCCTTGTGTGCATGGGCGTGGGTTTGTGGGTTCCTTGATGGAACACGGTGTGGGTTATTTCATTCAAATTCCAGGCGAGCCCTCGCTTTACCTGAGTGGCGACACTATTTTCACGCCCCGCATTCAGGAGTTTTTGTGGACCCGGAAACCCCAGGTGAGTGTGGTACCCGCAGGTGGCGCGCAGTTTGATATTGGTGGTGAAATTATTATGGGGGTGAGCGATGTGCTCGAATTCACACGAGCCACCCATGGGTTGGTGATTGCAAACCACTTGGAGGCGATCAGCCACTGCCCGGTGACACGCGATCAATTGCTGATTGCTGCACAGCATGCAGGGCTCAGCAATCGATTGGTGGTTCCGCAAGACGGTGAAACGGTGTGTGTGGACCACACAATAAATGGTTTTACTTCACTGCAAACCGAACACTCACCTTGTTCTGCCCCAGTGTAAGCGAGGCAATTGCCTTTGCACCCTTGCCCAGCGGCACGCTGCTTACACTGGCCAGTCGGTTTTCACCTGCGGGCTGCAGGTCAACTTCGGTTTTTTCGTTGCCATTCAATACGGTCAACTTGCCGCTGGCTTTGGCGGTGTCCACTGGCTGCCCGTGGTCCAGAATGTAGATGACTGCTTTTCCGTCCTGGTTCACCAGTTCAAAGCTCAGCTCTTGGGCCTCTGAAACCACCCCGCCGTGGCGGGGCTTTTCCTCATGACTTAACACGGGTTGCGTTAAAGCCAAAGTGAGTCCGAAGACCAATCCATTCAATAGTTTTTTCATGATTTACTCCTGCAAAAATTTAATACGCTTCCTGATCTTGTTCGGTCAGAATTTTCTCAAGCGGTTGTTTACCCACCAACCAGAACATCAAGGGGGTCAGTAAAGTGTCCAGAATGGTGGAGCTGACCAAGCCGCCAAAAATAACCACAGCTACCGGGTGCAAAATTTCTTTGCCTGGTGCGTCAGCCGAGAGCAGCAAAGGGGTAAGGGCCAAAGCGGCGGTGAGGGCGGTCATCAACACTGGGGTAAGCCGTTCCAGCGACCCACGCACAATCATGGGAATGCCAAAAGTTTCACCTTCGAATTTGCACAGGTTGATGTAGTGGCTTACTTTCAGAATGCCATTGCGTGTGGCAATACCCGCCAGGGTAATGAAGCCCACCATCGAGGCCACTGAAAGCGACACGCCCGCAATCCACATCGCGGCTACACTGCCAATGAGTGCGAATGGAATATTGCCCATGATGACCAAGGCCAGCGTGGTGGATTGGTAACGGGTGTACAGCACCAGAAAAATGAGCGCCAGAGACAAAAGCGACAACAAAGCAATCAAGCGTGTGGCTTGTTCCTGTGCCTGAAATTGCCCTTCAATGCTGACAAAGTAACCGCCCGGCAATGCCGTGTTGGCCACAGAATTTCGCACCTGTTCAATAATCGCCGACATGTCGCTGCCGTCGGTGTTGGCATACACCACAATTCTACGGCGGCTGTTTTCGCGGCCAATCTGGTTGGGGCCATCTCCTTCTTCCACGGTGGCTACATTGCTCAAAGGTATGGGGCCCGCCGGGCTGTCCAGCATCACGCGTGCAAGGTCTTGTGGTGTGCGGGCAGAATCGGGCAGGCGAAGTACCAAGTCGAATCGTTTGGCACCATCAACCACCTGTGTAATGCGCTCGCCTTGTGAAAGCGATTCCAGCGCAGTCAGTACTTCACCGGGTGCAAGGCCGTATTGCGCGGCTTTTCTGTAGTCCACTCGCACTTTCACTTGCGGAATCAACACCTGTTTTTCAACGGACAAATCAACTAGCCCATCAACTGTGCTCAAGCGGCTTCGAAGGTCTTCGGCCAGGCCACGCAGGGTGTCGATGTCGTCCCCGAAAATCTTGATGGCCACCTGCGCACGTACACCCGACAACAAGTGATCAAGCCGGTGAGAGATGGGTTGACCAATTGCCACGGAGCCGGGAATGACCGCAAGTTGCTTGCGAATATCGGCCATGATTTCCTCGCGGTCTCGATCAGACTCTTTCAGGTCCACATCAATTTCCGCAGCGTGCACACCTTCGGCGTGTTCATCCAGTTCTGCACGCCCTGTGCGGCGGCCTACTTTTTCTACCTCGGGTATTTGGGCGATCAGCTTCTCGGCCAAGGCACCGATGCGGTTTGATTCTTCCAGCGAAATGCCTGGGTTGAATATCAGCCCCATCACCAGTGAACCTTCGTTGAATGCAGGCAAAAATGCTTTCGGAAAAAACGGCACAGTGGCTGCTGCACCTGCCACCACAATTGCAGCAGCAATCAACACCGCTTTCGCGCGGGGAAATGACCAGTGCAATGCTTGGGTGTCCCAGGCTTTCAGTCGCTTGACCAAAGGGCTGTCACCATGGCCCAGTGTTTTGATGTTGGGCAGCAGGTAGTACGACAGCACCGGGATCACAGTCATTGACACCAGCATGGACGCCAAAATGGACACAATGTAAGCAATGCCCAAGGGTGCAAACAAGCGCCCCTCAATACCGGGCAGTGCAAACAGTGGAACAAACACCAGCACCACAATCAGTGTGGCGTACACAATGCCGGAACGTACCTCCACCGAGGCCTTCAAAATGGTGCTCAATATCGGTTCGGGATTGCTGTGTTGCCCCCGCATTTTCAGGCGACGAAGAATGTTTTCTACGTCCACTACGGCATCGTCCACCAGCTCGCCGATGGCAATGGCCAGGCCGCCCAGGGTCATCACATTGATCGATTGCCCCAGCAGCTTGAACACAATCACCGCCACAGCCAGCGAGAGCGGAATCGCAATCAGCGAGATGGTGGTGGTGCGAGCACTGAGTAGAAAGGCAAACAGAACAATGGTGACCATGATGGCGCCATCCCGCAGGGCTTCAACCACATTGCCAATCGATGCTTCAATGAAGTCGGCTTGGCGGAATAACACCTCGGGCGCTTGCAAGCCGTTGGGCAAACCTTGTTTTAATTCCGTGAGTGCATTTTCAACCTGCTGGGTCAGTTCAACTGTGTCGGCTGCCGGTTGCTTTTGCACACTCAAAATAACGGCGGGGTTGCCATTCAAGCCCGCATCGCCACGTTTGAAAGCAGCGGCGTAGCGCACACTGGCCACCTGTTCCAGCAGCACAGGAATTCCGTTTTCGTAGGCCACCGCCAGGCTCTTCAAATCCTCGAGTTGCTTGGTGCGGCCCAGGTTTCGAATCAGGTATTCACGGTTGTTCAGGTCGATGAAACCGCCACTGGTGTTTGCAGAAAAAGCTTGAAGCGCGCTTTTCAGTTCACTCAAGGAAATATCAAATTGTGCCATGCGGGCTGTATCAGGTTCTACGCGCAATTGGCGAACTTCCCCGCCAATTGGAATCACCTGCGACACACCCGGGATGGACAAGAGGCGCGGCCGCAATACAAAGTCGGCATACTCCCGGGCTTGCATGGGGTTGGTTTTTCCAGTGTCGATGGGCAAGGCAATCAACATGATTTCGCCCATAATGGAACTCACTGGCCCCATGACCGGGGTGATGGTCTCGGGCAGTTGCTCTTTTACCAAAGTCAGCCGTTCAGCCACCAGTTGGCGATTGCGGTACACGTCGGTACCCCAGTCAAATTCCGCATACACAATGGAAAGCCCAACACCCGAAACCGACCGCACGCGGGTTACACCCGGCATGCCGTTGAGTGCCGTTTCAATGGGAAACGACACCAGTTGTTCCACTTCTTCAGGCGCCATGCCACCCGCCTCGGTCAGCACGGTGATCAAGGGTTTGTTCAGGTCGGGGAACACATCCACCGGTGTTTGGGTAGACACATAGGCGCCGTAGGCCATGGCAAGCATGGCCGCAGCCAATACAAAAAGCCGGTTGTGCAGGCTGAACCGGACGATCCAATTAAACATGATGCATCGCCCCTTATCGGATCTGGTTGATCAGGTTGGTGCCTGAAACCACCACACGGTTTTCATCGGCCAAGCCTTTGGTGATGACCACTTGCCGAGCGTCCAGTGCCTGGTACTCCACCGGCTGTGCGATGAATCGTTCAGCCCCCGATTTGATCCACACAATCGCCTCGTTGTTGGGGTTGCGCACCACCGCTTCGCTGGGCAACACAATGCCTTTGACCTTGGTATTCAATCGGGCCAGCACTGTGACCGGTTGACCCACAGCCAGTGGCACGGCGTTATTGCCTTGTGCGGCCTTGGCCCGAAATGTAATTGGAATGGCACCATTCACCAAGCTGCGCCCGGCACCCAGCAGGGTCAACTCGATGCCATCCATATTGGCCACGCTGCCACCCTGCACTTGCTGTGCAAGTGTTGCGTTGGCTGTGTTGGCTTCAATCAGCAATTGGCTTGGGTCAATCACTTCAAACAACACGTGGCTGGGTTCAACCACCTGCCCATTCAGTGCCTTGCTTTTGGCGATCACCCCGTTGGCGGGCGCCAGCAATGAAGTCCGGCTTGACACGCTGTTGCTCAATGCACGCTCGCGCCCCTGCAATGCAGAAAGTTGCGCTTGCGCGGCCTCAAGCTCTTTTTTAGGTATGGTACCTTGCAGCACTTTCATGCGTTCAACACGTTGTTGGGCCAGCGTGAGGTTTGCTTTCACTTCAGCCAGTTCAGCGCGTTGTGAGCCTAAGGAAATTGCATCGGCCAGCGGGTGCAAATACGCCAACACCTCACCTTTGCGAACGTTTTGCCCCAGCACAGGGAACCCCTTGGCTGGGGGTTCTACCCGACCCTGAAACGGGGCTTGAACACGCCCGCCCGCATTGGGATCAATTTCAGCCTTGCCATTCAGTTCAGTGGTTTGTGTGTGCTCACCTTGAAACACCATCTGCGTGCGTATTTCCATGCGGCGCTGACCCAGTTTGGGAATGTTCACGCTGCCATCGGGCAGGCGCGCCAGCCCACCAGGGTTGGTGTTTGCAGGTGCATCCAGATGTTCGCCGTTGGGGCCATGTGCACCGGGTGCGGCCAACACCGGGTTGGAAAACAGCCCGGCCGACAGCGTTGCTGCTGCAACAAGAATTGCGGGAATGAACAATTGCGTCATGATTAAATCTTCCTTGAAACCGTGCTTGAGGCGCGGCGGCGAATGCGCTGAACAACCAGAATCAACAAGCCAAGCACCAGCACCAGGGCAAGCCAGGCGTAGGGGGAGTGGAACAATTCTCGAATAGGGCTGTGGCCATCGTGTTCGTGGTCATCGTGGTGGGGGTGGCCGTGTTCCACATGCTCTGTTGCGGCACCGGTGGATTTCAGTGTCGCCAGCAACAGGTCACTCTGTGTGGGTGTGCTCAGTGTAAAAATCAGTTCGTGATCACCTGGCTGTTGCAATAACTCCAGCATGGCAGGGTCATCGAAGGCATAGTCGCCCGCGTCTTCATGAAACACCGCTGTGCCTTTCAGGTTACCCACTTCCAGTTCCAGTGAAGCATTCAATACGGGGGTGTTGGTGTTGTAATCGTCTACCAGCACCGACAATTCCGTGCTGTAAAGCCTGGCCACCAGCTCGAAATTTTCAGTGAAGGTTTCTGTGCGTGGTGTGGCATCGTTCACCGTGCTGCCAGTGCCGGGCGCATCCAAGTGTTCACCATTGGGGCCATGTGCACCGGGCGCCGCCAGGGCGAGTTGGGCTGTCAGCAGTGAGCTGATTAAAAAAAGTGCGATGTTTTTCATGGCGTGTTCTCCGGCAAAATTCCAAGAGCCTGTTTGTAGTCCGACACTTTGGCGGCATGTTCGACAGTGGCTTTGCGTGCAAGGCGTTGGGCTTCAAAAGCCTGCTGTTCAAACCGCAGCAGGGTGGGCAAATCGGTTTCACCCAGCTCGAAAGACTTCTGGATCAGGGCAAAGGCTTCCTGATTGGCTTTGGCCCTTTCTTCGGCCGTTTTCTTGAGTTCTTCAAACAGACTCACGCTGGAAGCTGTGGCTTGCGCCCTGGCTCTCAGGCTGCTTTTCAGCTTGCGCAAACTGGCCTGTGCCGCCAGTTCATCGGCTTGTGTAGTCAATATTCTGCTTTGGTGTTTTGCACTCGATCCCAATGGAATTCGGGTGCCAATCATGAGCGATTTTTCTTCAGGGGCGGTGAAGCCCCCTTTGTCGCTGACCAAGCCCAGGCTGATTTCTGGATTTGGTCGGTTTTGGACAGCAGCCAGTTCGTGCTTGGCTTGCGCAAGGCTGACCCGTTGTTTGGCATGAAGTAAGGCGGGGTGTTCAGACAAATCAAGCGTGCTTTGCACGGCCAGCATGCCTTCGATTTTTGGATCGCTCAATGCGCTGGCCGGTAACCCTGTCAACGCAGTGAATTCGGCGGCCAACAGCGACACATTCGATACGGCATTGCCAAAATCGGCTTTGGCTTGTGCATGCAGCGCCTGAGCTTGAAGCTGATCAACGGTTGCCAAATCTCCGGCCGTAACGCGTTTCTCAACATCGCTTAGCAACCGTTGCGTGCCCACCAGGCGCGCTTGCGCAATTTCAACATCCAGGTGCGCTGCAATGGTATTCCAGTAGGCTTGCCGAACTTGCTGCGCCAATTCCAGTTTTTGAAGGGTTGCGGTCAGGCTGGCCATTTCAAGCTCTGCGTTGGCCAGGTTTTGCGACCCTTTGCGTTCGCCCCAAAGCCATACCGGTGCAACCACACCCAGCTCCACTTCCCTCAAGCCCTGGTTGTCGAAGTTTCGGTCAGACCGGTACGAGCCCTCGAGGCTGAGAGGTTCGGGGGTGAGGCTGTTGGCAGCCTCGGTGGCATATCGTGCTGATTCAAGGCGCTTTTCTGCGGCCTGAAGTTCAGGGTCTATTGCAAGCGCGGATTCAAAAGCCGATGCAATGCTGATGCCCCGTTCTGCGGCTTGCAAAGGTGTGTACGCCAGGGTCAACAAGGCTGAGAACACCATACCAAGCCGCACCACGCAATGTGGTGTGTTCATGGACTACTCCGTTAATCAAAAGTCAATAAGAGGGTTGACGGTTGATTAACGCCAGTTGGGCCGTTCGATTCGCTGGGAAAAAAGAGTTTCCTGCCATGCTGGAATGCTGCTGTGCTGTACAGCCGAGGGCGAGGGGAAATCGGGTAGGTTCACTTCACTGAGCACAGACACTGTGTGCACATGAAAGTGATGATGGTGGTCAGTTGCGTCAGATAAATCCCGATCGGATCGATCCGGGTTGTTGTCCTGCCCGTGCGCGTGATCGCCATGGGTGTGCGAGTGGCTGTGGGCCGAGTCGAAGTGATCGTGAAACACGGCTTCGACCAGTGAATCACTGGAACCATGGCTGTGATAAAGCTGCGCGGAGGCCCAAGCGGACTGTAGCGGTAGCAGCATGATCAACAGAAGGAATCCCAGTTTTTTCATCTTTTCAGTTTAGCACAGCTTGTAATGTCGCTGGATTTTGAGACATCCACCCGCGCCTTCAGGCGGGTGACCAACAAAAACAGGCCGCCCAGCTTGCGGTGTATGAACAGGCAGTCGATGGGCGGGGCGTGCCAAAACTGTCGGTCTTCGCCCAGCTCAAAGCCTTTGTCGCGAATTCGCGCGGCCAGGTCAGTGTTGCCAAAGTCGAAACAACCCTTGGTGCAAAAAGGTTCGCAGGCCAGTTCCATCAAATCCAGCACCAAATCGCGGTGGTAGGGTTTCGTGGTGGAGTCAAAGTAGCCAATCCGCATGCCCGCTTTTTCCATCAAGCTTCGGCTGCCTGCCTGTGCAGCGTTCATCACATCCACATAACCGTCCACCAGCTCTTTTTCAAAACTTCGGGTGGCACCAAAATCAAGTAATACCACTTTGCCTGTTTTGGGGTTGTAGCGGTAGTTCGCAAAATTCGGGTCAGTTTGCATCAAGCGCATGCCCAACAATTCTTTGAACAACAACTGGAACATGGTGGTGGCAATGTTGTCGCGAACCGGTTGGGTGGCATGGGCCATTTGTTCAATCGGCACACCTTCCACATAGCGCATGGCCAATATGCCCTGCGTGGTCAGGTCGGTATTCACCGTGGGAATTTCGAACCGTTCGTCTTCGCCCAATGCTTCGGTGTACTTCGCGATGTACTCAGCTTCCCGCAGGTAATCCGCCTCCTCATGCAGTTGTTTTTTGGCTTCTGCCAGCAAAGCGGCGAGGTCGAATGTTTTGGGTACCAGGCCAGTGAAGCGCAAGATAGTGGCCACATTGTCAATGTCGCTGTCGATGCTGTCGCGCACGCCAGGGTATTGAATCTTGATGGCGAGTTTTTCACCATCCAGTGAAATGGCCTCATGCACTTGCCCAATGGATGCGGCAGCGATTGGGGTCAGGTTGAATTCACGCACGCGTTCATCCCAATTTTCGCCCCATTCTTTTTCGAGCACAGTCAGCAGTTGTTTGCGCGGCATGTGCTTGGCGTCTTGCCGAAGTTTGGCCATAATTTCGGCCAGTTGCGGTGGCAGCATGTCGCCCGCGTCCATCGACACCAATTGACCCAGTTTCATGGCCGCTCCGCGCAGTTGGGCCAGTTGATCGGCCACGCGCAGCGCGTTTTTCGGGGTCAGCAACAGGCTGCTCAGCTTGGGTCGCTTTCCCTGTGCCAGTTGCTTGGTGCCATTTTTAACCACCGAGCCCGCCACGGTGGTGGCTAGGGCACCAAACCGGCTTAAACGCGCGAGGCGGCCTGAAGGCACTGCGGACTCGTTGGCTTTGTTGATCGAGGGAGGTTTCTTGCTGGACGACATGGGAGGCACTGCTTTGAAGCAAAGATGAACTTCATCTTAAAACAAAAGGCGCCTGTGCGGGGAATCACAGGCGCCCTTTGAAAACCGGAAAACCACCCGGTTTTTAACAATTAGCTGGCATCACCTTCGGTAAGGTCTACACCGTTGATCTTGCTCAGCACTTCAGCGCGTGTGGCTGTAGAAGTCGCGGTTTGTGCTGTTTCGCTTGGGTCGCCTGCCACTGGGCTGAATTCGCCGGTTTGCACTGCTTTCTGGTATTCATTCAACACGGCCTGGCGAGAAGCCTGGTTACGCTGGCTTTCAACTGCAACCACGTGGCTGGTACCGTCGCCTTGCTGTGTTGAGGGGTTGGCCATGACCACGGCTGGTACAGATGCTGAAATGGCCAATACGGAAGTAGCGATCAATTGACGTGCGTTCATGGTAAATCTCCTTTTAGGGTACTTCATCAAGTTTTGCCGTTGCATTGTTGCGTTGGCATGATTCGTACTTTACGCAGGGTCGAATTACCAAGCGCCCACTGGCACATTACAAATTTGTAATTTTAAAAAGTGGTCTTGCCTTCTATACTTTCAAACATGTCGATTCACGCCCACCCAAGTTGCACTCATGAAAATTCTGGTAATTGAAGACGAGAAGAAGTTGGCCAGTTACCTTCAGAAAGGGCTGAGCTCGGAAGGCTTTGTGGTGGATGTTGCCCACAATGGCATAGATGGTTTGCACTTGGCCACCGAAGGCCATTACGAACTTATTATTCTGGATGGCATGTTGCCCGACCTGGATGGATTGGGCGTGTTGGCAGCCTTGCGTCAAACCATGAACATACCCGTACTCATGTTGACCGCGCGCTCTATGGTGGAAGACCGTGTGAAGGGCTTGCAGGCGGGTGCTGACGACTATTTGACCAAACCCTTTGCATTCTCCGAGTTGGTGGCCCGTGTGCACGCGCTGGCGCGCCGCGCACAAGGACAGCCCACCGCCACTTCCGACAGCAGTCACCTCAGCCTGGCAGACCTTGAACTGGATGCGGTGAAACGACAGGCCAAACGCGCCGGGCAAGACTTGCGCTTGACTGCCAAAGAATTCAGCTTGTTGTGGCTGCTGTTGCGTCGAAAAGGCGAGGTGCTTTCCCGCACCGAATTGGCTGAATTGGTGTGGGACATGCACTTTGACAGCGAAACCAATGTGGTCGATGTGGCGGTGCGCCGCTTGCGCAGCAAAATGGACGAACCTTTCGACCAGCCTTTGTTGCACACGGTGCGCGGCATGGGCTATGTGCTGGAGCAACGCGCGGCGGAGCACACCGTGGGAGACTTCGAATCGTGAGGCGTTCCATTGCCAGGCGATCCTCCCTGCAAATGTCCATTCTCAGCATTCTGGGTGTGGGCATTATCGCCATCATCAGTTACCAGGCCATTTGTATGTGGCAAGACATGCGCCACCAGGACACGCTAAGCCGAGCAGCCTCCAGTGTGGAACAGGTGCTTGCCCGAAACAGCGAGCTTTTGCCGACTGAGATGTGGAACCGAGTGGATGAACTGTTGCTGAGCCTGGGTAATGTGCGCGCCAAAGTTCATGGAGAAAACGGGCAGGTGTTGTACGGGCCACAGGTGTTGCTGAGTCAGGTGAAGCACAAGGTGACTTATATGCACCCCTTGAATGGCTTGGGCGGAAGTATGCCCATGAACGATCTTGAACTGGCCATGGATGTGTCGGAAGACAAACGGTTTTTAAAGTTCATTGCCCTGTTGTTTACGGCGGTGACGGTGGTTTGGGGTTTTTTCATCATGCTGCTGAGTGGCACCCTGGCCAGGTTTGAATTGAAACCACTGAATAAATTTGGGCGGAAAATTGCAGACTTTGATCCCTCGGATGTGCAAGCCAGAATCAAGAGTGACCATGAGCCCGAAGAGCTTTACCCGGTGGTTGAACAGTTCAACAATTTGATGTGCAAGGTAGGGCAGTATCAGGAGCAATTGCGATCGTTCAATTCCAATGTGGCGCATGAATTGAACACCCCCCTGTCCAGTCTCACAGTCAGCCACGAGTTGCTTCTGCGTGAAAAAAATCCGGACCCTGAACATTTGAAAGAGGCATTGCACAGTCACCTTGAAGAACTGCAGCGCATGAACCGCATTATTCAAAGCATGCTTTTTTTGTCGCATGCCAGCCAGGGGCAGTACAACGATTTTCGCTGGGTTGACAAGTTGAGTGAACCGGTGATGACCGTGATGGATTATATGGAAGCCATGCTGGAGGAAAAGCATTTGCATTTTGAACTGCATGGCGATGCCTCTGCACGCATTGATTCCGAATTGATCAAGCGGGCCTTGTCCAATCTGGTGTCGAATGCCATTCGCTATGCCGAAGAAAGCAGCACCATTCACATCCACATTGAACCCGAGCACTCGATCGGTCGGGTTGGCGTGACGGTGAGCAACAAAGGTGTGTGTATTCCCGAGCGCAGCGTGCCGCATTTGTTTGAGCCTTTTTACCGGGTCGATCAATCGCGTAATCAAAGCGGGCACAACCACGGCTTGGGCTTGGCGATCGTGGCTGCCATTGCGCGTTTGCATGGGGGCGAACCCTTTGCCCAGTGCGATGGGGAGTGGGTACGTATCGGGTTTTCACTGAAGCAGGGTGCCCAAGCTGTGCTTGCCGAGGCATGAATGGCCTGTGCTAAACTGAATCCATTGCAGTTCGTTTATTTCATCCAATGATGCGTCGAATTGGTGTTCATGTGTTGTTGCTGTGTGCGCTCATGTTTCAAAGCATGGCCCACGCAATGCCATGCTGCGCCGAGATGCAAAATGCCCAGCCCAGCACCCAGTACTCGATTGACGCTGTTCAACTGGACGAAGGCTGCTTCGCGGGTTCTCCCTTGTGTTGCGCTGTGCCCTCTCTGCCGTTTTCTTCGGCCGTTGTTGCTTCTCAAAACCCCTCACCGGTGTATGTGGCTGTCGAGCGGGTACTTCGAATTTCCTTTCAGCAAACTTCTCCTGAACGCCCGCCCCGGGCTTGATCACGCCTGAATTGTATTGAGGGTTGGGTTGGCTTGTTGCCCCCCAGCTGCGTGATCGTTTCTCATGGCTTGAACGCCATGCAGGAGAACCCCATGCCGGGTAAACATTTTGTATTGAGAATTGCGCTGGTTTTATTGGCGTTGTTGGTGTTGTTGAATTTTGGTGGCGTTCTTGCCGCGCAGCAATACACATTGGAGCAAGCCCTGGCTGCTCCAGAAACTTCTGATTCTGCTATGCCACTTAGCCTGAACCGGGCCATTGAACTTGCTGAACAGCGTTCCGAGGCGTTGCAAGCCCAAAAGGCGGCAGCACAGGCTGCCCAAAGCGAAGCAGTGGCCGCAGGCGAGTTGCCCGATCCCATGTTGATGCTGGAGGTGAGCAACATTCCAGCCAACGGTCCCGATCAATTTAGCCTGGCTGCTGACTTCATGACCATGCGGGGGGTGGGCATTTCGCAAACCTTCACGCGACAAGACAAACGCAAAGCCCAGGCCAATGTGTTTTCCAAAAATGCGGAAGTGGCGCAAGCCAGCGAGTTGCTGGCTTTAAGTCGATTGCGAACCGGCACGGCGCAGGCTTATCTGGACAGTGTTTATTTGCAGCAAATGCTTGAATTGTTGCAAAGCCAGCGCACCGAGTTGCAACTACAAATTGACGCAGCCGATGCCTTGTTTCGGGCTGGCAAGGTCGCGCAAACAGAAGTGTTTGCAGCGCGCACAGAACTTGGTTTGCTTGATTTGCGAATACAAGACACCCAGGCCATGCTGGCCAATGCCCGAGCGGATTTACAGCGTTGGGTGGGTAACGGTGCAAGTGGTGAATTACTCGACAACACCAACCTGGCCCAGTCGCGAATGGGCGCTGTTGATTTGAGCGAAAGCCTGAACAGGCACCCGGAAATCATCGCGCTTCAAAAGGCAGAAGATGCAGCCTTGGCCAATGCCGAGGTGAAGCTGCAGGAAAAGTCGGCCGACTGGACCTTGTCGGTGATGTATGCGGGTAGGGGCCCCGAGTTTTCTGAAATGCTGACCTTGGGCGCTTCCCGACCCTTGTTTGTTGATCAATCCTCCAGGCAAGACCAAGCAGTGGCTGCGGCCAATTCAATGGCTGCCAAAGCCCGTTCAGAGCGAATCGAGTTGTACCGCGAGTATTTGGCGCAAACACAGCGCTGGCAACAAACCTGGAAAAGCAATGTGAAGCGTGTGGGGGATTTCGACCAAAGCCTGATTCCGCTGACCCAACAACGCACGCAAGCTGCGCTGGACGCCTACCGTGGCAACACCGGCACCCTGAGTGAGGTGTTGGCAGCCCGCCGCATGGAACTGGACATGCGCATGGAAAAACTGCGCATTCAAATGGACACGGCCCGCCTTTGGGCACAACTGGAATACCTGATTCCACAAGAGGACCAACAATGAAAAAGACGCATATTGCAGTTGGCGTGCTCGCATTGGCTGCATTGGCAGGTGGGGGCTATGGCCTGTGGGCACTGGGCATGAGCCAGGGCATGGACATGATGTCGGCACCTATCGGTGCAGCCACTGAGGGTGCTGCTGACGGAGAAACCAGTGCAGCGGGTGACCAAGACCCTTCAACCTGGAATATTCCTCAAGGAGAAGCGGCCACACGCAGGCACATGGAAAGTGGAATCAAGGCGGGCGATGTCGACCCGGAAACCGGCTTGACTGTGCAGTATTACCACGACCCCATGGTGCCGGGCCGCAAGTTTGATTCACCGGGCAAAAGCCCCTTCATGGACATGATGCTGGTGCCCGCCTACTCGGGCGCTGATTCTGCCGACACCAGCAGTGTGAAGGTGAGCCCCCGAATTCAACAGAACCTGGGCATACGCACAGCCAAAGTTGCCATGGGCATGTTGGCGCCCGAAGTGACTGCAAGTGGTGCCGTGCAGTGGAATGAACGTGACCGGGTGGTGGTGCAGTCGCGCGCCATGGGGTATGTGGAAAAGTTGAATGTCACCGCCACGCTTGACCCTGTGAAACAGGGCCAAACCTTGTTAACGGTGTATGTGCCCGACTGGATTGCAGCGCAAGAAGAGTTTTTGTCGCTGCGAAAAATGCGAGGTGAAAACCTGCAACCTTTGGTGGACGCCGCACGCCAGCGCATGTTGCAAGTGGGCATGAGCAGCGCGCAAATTCGACAAGTGGAACAAAGTGGACAAGTGCAGCCCCGCGTGGCCATCGCTGCGCCCCGAAGCGGCGTAGTCACCGACCTGATGGTGCGCGAAGGCATGACTGTGCAGCCTGGCAGTACCCTGATGGAAATCAATGGGCTTTCCACCGTGTGGGTGCAGGCCGAAGTGCCCGAAAGCCAGGCAGCCTATGTTCAGCCCGGTGTTTCTGTGCGTGCCACAGCGCAGGCCATGCCGGGACAGGTGTTTGAGGGACAGGTGCAAACGGTGTTGCCGCAGGTCAACGCCAATTCGCGCACTGTACTGGCGCGTTTGGTGTTGAACAACCCGGGCAACAAATTGCTGCCAGGCATGTTTGTGCAAACCCGCTTCATGGACACCCGTCGACCCGAAACAATGATTATTCCGTCTGAGGCCGTGATACAGACTGGTCGCCGTGCAGTGGTGATGCTGGCTGGTGAGGATGGTCGCTTCTCGCCAGTTGAAATCAAGACCGGCATTGAGTTTGACGGGCAAACCGAAGTGCTTGCCGGTTTGCAGGCGGGGCAAGAAGTGGTGCTTTCAGGTCAGTTCCTGATTGATTCCGAGGCCAGCTTGCGTGGGCTGGAAGCACGATTGAATGAGCCTGAGGGTTCTGCCGCTGCGCAAGCTGAACAGGCCGCGAAGAAGCCCACCAAGTACATCACATCAGCAGTGGTTGAAGCCATACATGAGGACTCAGTTACCGTAACGCATGCGCCCATTCCAGGCCTGGGGTGGCCTGAGATGACCATGGACTTCATGTTGCCTGCGCCAGATCAACTGCAGCGTGAGCGACTGAAAGTGGGCGAAAAGATTGAAATGGAATTTCAATTGCAAAACGAAGACATTCCCTTGATGTTGGGCGTAAGTCCCGCAGGAGCACGACCATGATAGCTGCGCTGATTCGCTGGTCGATTGCCAACAGGCTGTTGGTGCTGATTGCCACCGTGATGGTGAGCGCCTGGGGCGTGGTGTCGGTGTACAAAACTCCGCTGGATGCCCTGCCCGATTTATCGGATGTACAAGTGATTGTGCGCACCAGTTACCCGGGGCAGGCGCCACAGATTGTCGAGAATCAGGTGACCTACCCGCTGACTACCACCATGCTCTCTGTGCCTGGGGCGAAGGACGTGCGTGGCTTCTCGTTTTTCGGTGACAGTTTTGTCTACATTATTTTTGAAGATGGTGTGGACTTGTATTGGGCTCGTTCCCGAGTGCTGGAGTATTTGAACCAGGCACAAAGCCAATTGCCTGCGTCGGCAAAAAGTGTGTTGGGGCCCGATGCTACGGGCGTGGGCTGGATTTACCAATACGCGCTACGGGATACCACAGGCAATCTGGATGTGTCACAACTGCGGGCACTGCAAGACTGGTTTCTACGCTATGAATTGAAAACCGTGGAAGACGTGGCTGAAGTGGCTTCTGTGGGTGGTTTTGTGAAGCAGTACCAGGTCGAGATTGATCCGCAGAAATTGGCAGGGTATGACATCACTTTGAACCAGGTGATTGAAGCGATCAACAACGCCAATCAAGAGGCAGGTGGGTCGGTCATCGAGTTGGGCGAGGCTGAATACATGGTGCGCGCCACGGGCTATCTTGAAAACCTTGAAGACTTTCGTGCAGTGCCTTTGAAAACCAGCGCAACCGGGATTCCCGTGCAACTGGATGAAGTGGCCCGCATTCAAACCGGGCCTGAAATACGCCGGGGCATTGGCGAACTGAATGGCAATGGTGAATCGGTGGGCGGCATCGTGGTGATGCGTTCGGGGAAAAACGCATTGCAAACAATTGACGCGGTGAAGGCGAAGCTGGAAAGCCTGAAACTGGGGCTACCTCAGGGTGTGGAAATTGTTGAGGTGTATGACCGTTCAACGCTGATCAACAATGCCATCGACAACCTCAGCTTTAAATTGCTGGAAGAATTCATTGTGGTGGCGCTGGTGTGTTTTGTGTTTCTGCTGCACTTTCGCTCGGCTTTCGTGGCGATTGTTTCCTTGCCATTGGGTGTGTTGATCTCCTTCATCGTGATGCAGCAGCAAGGGGTGAATGCGAATGTGATGTCCTTGGGTGGCATTGCGATTGCGATTGGTGCCATGGTGGATGCGGCACTGGTCATGATTGAAAACGCACACAAACATCTGGAGCAATGGGCTCACGACAATCCTGGCCAGAAACTTGAGGGGGCGGCACGCTGGCAGGTGATCGGCGACGCTGCTGTTGAAGTCGGCCCTGCGCTGTTTTCTTCTTTGCTGGTGATTACGCTCAGTTTCATTCCGGTGTTCACACTGGAAGCGCAGGAAGGCCGCCTGTTTGCGCCTTTGGCCTACACAAAAACCTATGCCATGGCAGCTTCTGCCGGCTTGGCAGTCACCTTGATACCGGTGCTAATGGGGTATTTGATCCGCGGCAAAATTCCAAGTGAGACAGCCAATCCCATCAATCGAGGTTTGATCGCCGCCTATCGACCTGCACTGGACGCGGTGTTGAAGTTTCCCAAAACTACCGTGGCTGTGGCCATGGTGTTGTTGGGCATCAGTATTTATCCACTTAGCCAGTTGGGCACTGAGTTCATGCCGCCGCTAGACGAGGGCGATTTGCTTTATATGCCTACTGCACTGCCTGGTTTGTCGGTGGGCAAGGCGGCCGAGTTACTGCAACAAACTGACCGCTTGATTAAAACTTTGCCTGAAGTTGAAAGTGTTTATGGCAAGGCGGGCCGTGCAGAAACTGCCACTGATCCGGCTCCGCTTGAAATGTTTGAAACCACCATTCAGTTCAAGCCCAAAGATGAATGGCGAGACGGTATGACGGCAGACATGCTGGTTGATGAACTCGACAAAATTGTTCGGGTACCCGGCTTAACGAATATTTGGGTGCCACCCATTCGCAACCGGATTGACATGCTGGCCACGGGTATTAAAAGCCCGGTGGGCGTGAAAGTCACGGGCCCTGATCTCGCCACCATCAATGAACTGTCAGTGCAGGTTGAAAAGGCGGTCAAAAATATTGAGGGTGTGAGTAGTGCCTTTGCGGAACGGTTGACCGGTGGGCGTTATATCGATGTCGACATCGACCGCGACAAGGCTGCGCGTTATGGCATGAATATTTCTGACGTTCAGTCGATTATTTCAAGCGCAGTGGGCGGCATGAACATTGGCGAAACTGTGGAGGGTTTGCAGCGTTTTCCAATCAATGTGCGTTACCCCCGTGAATTGCGTGATTCCTTGACCCGTCTGCGTGCTCTACCTGTGTACACCGATTCCGGGCAGCGCATTGTGCTGGCCGATGTGGCCACCATTCAAATCACAGATGGCCCACCCATGTTGCGCAGTGAAAATTCACGATTGGCGGGCTATGTGTACATCGATATTCGGGGGCGCGACCTGCGTTCTGCTGTACTCGACATGCAAAGTGCGGTGGCCGAGCAAGTCAATTTGCCTGCGGGCTATTCCATGTCGTGGTCGGGCCAGTTTGAGTATCTGGAACGCGCGACCGAGAAATTGAAACTGGTGGTGCCGTTTACTGTTCTGATCATTTTTGTGCTGTTGTACATGACCTTTAAACAGGTGGATGAAGCCCTGCTGATCATGGCCACATTGCCTTTTGCACTGATTGGTGGTGCGTGGTTGTTGTGGATGCTTGAGTTCAATTTGTCAGTGGCGGGCGCGGTGGGTTTTATTGCACTGGCTGGTGTAGCGGCAGAATTTGGCGTCATCATGCTGCTGTATCTGAACCAAAGCTGGGCCAACCGGGTGAAGCGCGGAAATATCAACGAAGAAGATTTGCTGGATGCGATTCGCGAAGGCGCTGTGCTTCGGGTACGTCCCAAAGCCATGACAGTTCTTACTATTCTTGCTGGGTTAATACCGATTATGTGGGGTACCGGTACAGGAAGTGAGGTCATGCAACGCATTGCCGCACCCATGGTAGGTGGTATGGTGAGTGCACCATTGTTGTCCATGTTTGTCATTCCAGCGGTGTTTTTGCTGATCCGACGTGGACAAACCCGCAAACCTGCGTGAATTGGGTGTGTGCTGTGTAAACCCAGACCGAAGTTTGACGTTGAGAAAGGTGCAGCTTGATTGCCAATATCCCAACCTCACTCACAGAAGGTCAACCAGCCATGTTCCACAAAAGCAGCAGGTCGCGCTCCCTGTCGTTCGATTCACATCGGCGGCAGGGCTCATTTCTGGGCAAAGCCAGTAAATTTCTTTTCGTATTGTTCAGCCTCATGGTGGCTACCGCACTCACTTTGTTTGGTGTGTCTTCCTGCCAGGAAAAAGCCGCGGCTCAGCAGGTATTGTCGTACGCATCGAAAAACAATTGCGAATTCCGGTTTGAAGGCGTTGGCCATACCCTGATCGAAAACCACTGCGGCAACAATGCCGGGGTGTATTTCATGACACCTCAGGGCTTGCACACTGCGCCCTTAATTGATCCGGAAGTTAGCACCTTGGTGAAGCAGCACGGTTGCGAAGCCCCCAACCAGTGCGTGTTCAATCTGGAAATGAAGACCCGTGCCATCAGTGGCCAGTTCGATTACACGATCAATGGCAAGCAGGGTTTTTACAGTTTTGAATGGCCTCGGGATGAGCAACCGCGCTTGGTGGAAAGCAGCAGTGCATCCAGTAAATCCTGAAATAAATTCTGATTAACAATAATTTAAAAAATCTCCGGAAGGTCCGATTCATGGGCCTTTCGGCGTAGTTCTACGCCCTTCCTTCGGCTTGTTACAGCCAGCGTCATAAAAGTTTCACAGCCCCTTCGTACACTTTGCGCATTGTCTACATGTCTAGATCACTGCCATGACCCTGTACGCCCTTGCCCGAGACACCGGTGAAGCCCTTTATTTCCAGATTGCCCGTCAACTGGAGCAGGAAGTGCTGCGCAACTACCAACCTGGTGATGGCCTGCCCGCTGAGGGCGAGTTGGCAAAGAACTACGGCGTAAACCGCCACACCCTGCGCCGCGCGATTGATGAACTGGTGGACTCTGGCCTTTTGGAGCGTCGCCATGGCAAGGGTGTTTTTGTGCTAGACACTTACCTCGATTACCAGATCGGCCAGGGAACGCGGTTTACCGAGAATCTGGCTGCGCATGGTATGCAAGCCGAAGACATTGTTCACAAACGGCAGGTGATACCCGCTATTCATCGTGTGGCCGAGCGTTTGAATATCGCCGTGGCTGACCCGGTGGTGTGGATTGAATCGGTGCGTACGGGCGAAGGTCGCCCACTGTGTGTGATCTCTCATTTCCTGCCTGCCGCCAAATTCCCGAATCTTGAAAACCTGTACGAAGGTGGATCGCTGCATGCCTTGTTGAAAAAAGAATACGGCTGCACGCCACGCCGCACGGAAAGTTTGGTGACCTCTGTGTTGCCACAAGGTGATGACGCGCGCTTGCTGAGCATGCCGCAAAACCGCCCTGTGCTTCGTGTGAAAAGCCTGAACCTGTGTGGCAAAACTGGTGAGCCCGTGGAGTACGCCATCACGCGATTCCGCGCGGATCGAATTCAATTGCGCATTAATCCTTAATCACTCCTTATCGAACCTGGAGAACTTTCATGATTTCCAAACGCAACACCCTGAAAACCCTCACCGCGCTGGCTGTTGCAGCGGCATTCACACCGGGCTTGACCTTTGCTCAGGTCCAAAACGACGGCAGCGCCAACAAACCCCTGCGCGTGGTGTTGATTCCCGCCGATGGCGGCACTGAAGACGGCACCAAGAAAGATTTCCAACCCGTGTTTAACGCAATTACGCAGGCCACCGGCATCAATTTTGACATCAAGGTCGGCCAAAGCTATTCAGCTGCAGTAGAAGCCATGTGCAGTGGTGCAGCCGACATTGCCTTTTATGGCCCAGCCACGTACCTGCAGGCTAAGGCGCGCGGTTGCGCCGAGCTGTTGGCGCTCGCTGTACGTGGCGGTGGTTCGGTGTACTACAGCGGTATTTTTGCGCGCAAAGACGCCAACGTGAACAGCATCACTGACATCAAAGGCAAGCGCATTGCGCTGGGAGATGTGAACAGCACGTCCAGCTTCAATGTGCCAGTGGCCATGATGATGGAAGGCGGCGTGAAGCCCTGGGCAGATGCCAAAACCGTGAACATGGCGGGCAGTCACGCCAACGTATTGAATGCCTTGAATGAAGGTCTGGCCGATGTGGGTGGTGCTTCTTTTGATTCATTCGAGAAAGCAGTGAATGCCAAGGCCATCGACCCCAATAAATTCAAGGTGGTCGCTAAAAGCACGCCCATTCCCTACCCGCCACTGGCCATTCACCCCAAGGTGAATGCTGATGTAAAAGCCAAGCTTCGCACTGCATTCGACACCGTACACACCATGCCCGGCATTACCAAAGACCAGATCCGCGGTTACGGCGGTACGCGTGTCGATGCCTACACCTCGAAAGTCAGCGAAGAAGACATGGCCAATGCCGGCAAGTTGTTTGATCTGGTTACCGAGAACGTGAAGCAAGACCTGATGGCCAAGGCCAGCAAGCGATAAAGGAGTACACCATGATTGAGTTCAACACCATTTCCAAGCAGTGGGTCGATGGCACGCATGCACTGAGCAATGTTTCATTGCAGATTCCAAAAGGCCAGTTTTGCGTCATTCTCGGCCCCTCGGGTGCTGGTAAATCCACCCTGCTGCGCGCTGTCAACGGCTTGGTCAGACCCACACAGGGCTTTGTGAAAATTGACGGCGAGGTGTTGAACTCAAGTACAGAAAAAATGCTGCGCCAACGCGTGGCCATGATCCACCAGCACTTCAATTTGTCGCCACGTTTAAGCGTGGCCTCCAATGTGTTGGCGGGCATGTTGCCCAAAGTGAGCATGGCGCGTGCATTGGCGGGTTGGTTTGAACCTGAGCAACGCGACAAGGCTTGCGCACTGGTTGAGCAAGTCGGCTTGAGGCCTGAACATCTGACCCGCCGTGCAGGCGATTTGTCGGGCGGGCAGCAGCAGCGCGTGGGAATTGCCCGCGCCTTCATGCTGGATCCCGAAGTGGTGCTGGCCGATGAACCTGTGGCCAGTCTGGATCCGAAAATTTCCGCGGATATTCTTACCCTGATTCGGGAGGCAGCGCGTGAGCGCGGTGCCACAGTGTTGTGCAGTTTGCACCAGGTGGATTTGGCCCGCGAGTTTGGCGATCGAATTGTCGGAATGCGCAATGGCAAGGTGGTATTTGATGGCACGCCTGCCGAGTTTACCGATGCCAAAGTGAACGATCTATATCACGGTGCGCGTTGGGAAGATGCTCCAGCCGATGATGAAGAATTTGAACTGCAAGTTCCGGGTTTGCGCCTGGCCACTGCTTAAATACATACACGGACACCACCATGAGTAGCAAACCCATTCCCATACCGCCCCCAGGTACCGAGTTGCGTTGGCGGCTTGAAGCCCCCTACAGCGCCAAACACCTGCTGATCTTGATTTGTGTGTTCGCTTTGTTGTTGGTGACCGGTCACCGCACCGAGATGGACAAAATGGTCAGCATGACCAGCCAGGCCTTTGGCAATTTGATGGGATTCAACGACGATTCCCAAGTGGTGCGCGGCTTCTCCCGTGTGGGTGAGGTAATGTGGCCACCCGTGGTGGCCACGCAAGAAGAAACCAATCGAATGCCCGAATTGGACCGTGAGGATTTACCTGCTCTGGCTTACATCGAAACGCAGGAAGTTACCACGCAGCGCATGAACACCGACACGTTGGAAATGGAAAGCGTGACAGAAACCCGAGAGGTGCTGGTGCGCCCACTGGGTTATGTGTGGGACGTGTTTGTGAAAATGATTCAAACACTGGAAATTGCGTTTTGGGGCACGATCATTTCTGTGGTGCTTTCCATTCCACTGGCCTATTTTGCTGCGGTGAATTACAGCCCCAACAAATTCACATACACCGCAACACGTGGCCTAATCAGTTTGTTGCGATCAATGCCCGAGCTGATTGTGGCGCTTTTCCTGGTATTGGCTTACGGGTTCGGTCCAATTGCTGGGGTGCTGGCCCTAGGTTTTCATGCCGCGGGTTTTTTGGGCAAGTTTTACGCAGAAGACATTGAAAATGCCGACCGCAAGCCTCAGGAAGCGCTCGAAGCGATTGGTTCCGGCAAGTTGAAGACCTTGTGGTACGGCGTCATTCCACAGGTGTTTCCGCAGTACATTGCCTACACCGCCTACATTTTGGATCGCAATTTGCGCATGGCCACGGTGATCGGATTGGTGGGTGCCGGCGGTATTGGTCAGGAACTGAAAGGTCGATTTGATCTGTTCCAGTATGGCCATGTCATGACCATTCTGATTGCAATTTTCATCTTCGTGTTTGTGCTTGATCAATTGTCAGCACGCATTCGCGCCAAGTTGATTTAAGGGAGGCGACATGATGAACGACATTCCCCGCAGCCAGTGGTTGCGCATGTGGCAGGCCAGCGAGCCTGCACGCATCAAGGCTTTGGCCAAAGAGGTAAGTGCTGCTTGCACTATCACCGACCTTCACATTCCGAAAGCGGGATTGGGCCTGCTTCAGCTGCGCGACAGCGCCTTGGGCGACGCTTATTTTCTGGGGGAAATTCCGGTGACCAAAGCGCATGTACGCATTCACAGCCCGAACGGCAAAGTGGCAGAAGGCGCAGCCATTTGCATGGACGACCGTGTGGGCTTGACCCGCGCCATGGCAATTCTTGATGGCGTATTGGCCGCACAACTGCCCGGCTGGGAGCGGGTGGAACACAGCCTGCAGGAAGGAGCGGGTCAGGTACAGGCCGACACCGCGCTTCGCCGTGCCAATTTGAGTGCCACCAAGGTGGATTTTTCATTGTTAAGCACCTTGGACGAGGATGAGCATGCTTGAAAATCCAGATGCTTTGAAAACCTACACACCACAATTGCAGCAGCAGAATTTCAATGCATTAATGAATGCCTTTGCCTATCCCGGCCGCATTCAAAACCTGCAGGGCAAGGGCCCGGCGCTGGAACAGGTGCTTGCCACCTTGATTGACGGCGAAGTCGGTTTGGCTGATCCCGATGCCTTGCTGAACGGGGATGTTCGCATGCGGCTGGAGGCCCGAATGGCCATGGCCGAAAGCGCTAATTTTGTGATTTGCAACGGCGGTAAGTCGCCAGCTTTTCAGCCCATGCTGGGAACGCTGGAAGAACCTGAACACGGGGCCACCCTGATCATTCTGGTGCAAGGTTTCGACAGGTCTGACGCAGCCCTGCCCATGGTGTTGAAAGGTCCCGGCATTGAGCAGGAAAAAACGCTGCACGTGACTGGCTTGAATGAGGCCTGGCTGCAACGCAGAGCATTCTGGAATGCTGCATTTCCCACCGGTGTGGATTTCATTCTGGTGAGTGAAAACCAAGTGGTGGCTTTGCCACGCACCACACAAGTTCAAGGAGAATTCTGATGGGTTATGTGGCCATTAAAGGTGGTGCAAAAGCCATTGAAGGTGCGGAACTGGCCTTTGAAGCATTGCGCACCGCCGAAGGCGAGCAAGGTACACCAATCAGCCTCAATGCCATTGAAAACCAGCTGCGTTTGCTGACCAGCCGCATTGTGTCTGAAGGTGGCCTGTACCACCCGCGCCTGGCGGCTTTGGCCATCAAGCAAATGCAGGGCGATACGCTGGAGGCCGCATTTGCCTTGCGTGCCTACCGCTCGACAAAACCGCGCGTGCTTGAAACTCCCGTGCAAAGCACCGGCAGTATGCGATTGATTCGCCGCATCTCCAGCGCATTCAAAGACATTCCTGGTGGCCAAATGTTGGGCCCCACCACCGATTATGCTTTGCGCCTGATGCGGCTTGATCTGGTGGATGAAAGCGCTGAAGTGTTTAAAAACATGGCTCGCCGGTTCTTGAAAAACCACGCAGCCTCCGCAAGCCTTCCTGACACATTTCCCAAAGTGCTCGATTCATTGCGCGCCGAAGGGCTGATCCCGGGCATCAGTGTTGCGTCGAAAAACAGGCCTGAACAGGCTTTTGACATCACACGCGAGCCTTTGGTATTTCCTGTCACTCGTTCTGCTGCACTGGCAACTATGGCCCGCGCTGAAACCGGTTCATTGCTGGCCATGGCTTATTCCAACATGCGCGGCTATGGCGACATTCACCCCACCATTGCCGAGCTGCGCGTGGGCTATCTGCCCGTGTTGCTGCCCCACCCTGTCACTGGTGAGCCCACTGAAGCTGGCGAAGTATTGATTACCGAGTGCGAGGTTGTCGCTATGTACGAAGGTGCTGAGCCGGGCGAACTGCCCACTTTCACACTGGGTTACGGCGCTTGCTTGGGTCACAACGAAACCAAGGCCATTTCCATGGCCATTCTGGACCGTGCCTTGCAAAAAGGGATGCGCGATGGTCCATCCAACCCGTCAGAAGACCCGGAGTTTGTGCTGCTTCACATTGACGGCGTGGACTCCATGGGCTTTGCCAACCATTACAAAATGCCGCACTACGTCACCTTCCAAAGCGACATGGACCGCCTGCGCGCCACACAGATGAAAGCAAGAGGAGACCTGCACGATGCGCCACTATGAACTGCCCGCGATTGACGAACAAGAGGCAGACAGCGACCTTCATGAGGGCACTGCCTACAACTTTGGTTTTCTGGATGAGTATGCCAAGCGTGAAGTACGCCGCACCATTCTGAAGGCCATTGCCATTCCTGGTTATCAAACACCTTACGCCAGTCGTGAAATGCCAATGGGGCGTGGGTTTGGTACCGGCGGCTTGCAGCTCACCTTGTCGCTGATCGGGCAAAACGACAATTTAAAAGTAATCGATCAAGGTGCAGACGATTCCGTCAATGCAGTGAACCTGCGGCATTTTGTAGAACTGACCTGTCCCGGTGTTTCAACCACCGAGCGCACTGTGGAAGCCACCATTATTCAATCGCGCCATCGCATACCCGAGGTGATGTTGCGCGAAGACCAGGTGCTGGTGTTGCAAGTGCCTTACCCCGACCCACTGGTGGTGGTTGAGCCTTCGGAAGAAAAACGCAAAACCATGCACGGTGAGGGTGATTACTCGCGCCTGTTGACCAAGCTGTACGAAGACATTGTGCAGTTCAACGAGATCACGATCTCGCATAGGTACCCGACCAAAATCAATGGGCATTACGTCATCGACCCCAGCCCCATTCCGCGTTATGACGTGCCGCGTTTGCACCAAAGTCCGAATTTGATTTTGCTGGGCGCTGGTCGAGAAAAGAAAATTTACGCGGTGCCGCCTTACACAAGTGCAGTGCCGTTGGCGTTCGAAGACGTGCCGTTCCGCACAGAAAACTTTCTGGATGCGCAGGGCAATCGCCACGCCTGCATGCGCTGTGGCTGCACTCACAGTTTTCTGGATGAGGTCATCAGTGAACAAGGTGAGCGCCAGTACCAGTGTTCTGACAGCGATTACTGCAACGATCAACTGGCCTTGCTCAAGCTGAACCAAACTGAAGGGGTCAACGCATGAAGCCAATTCTCAGTGTTCAAGGCTTAAGCAAAGTTCACGGCCGTGGTTGCTCCAAATGCATCGAGACCACAGGCCCCGAGCAAGAGACCAATATTTGCAGTTGGTGTGGCTCGGTGGTGGCGGCGCACGATGTCAGCTTCGAGCTTCACCCGGGTGAAATTCTGGGCATCATGGGCGAGTCGGGCAGTGGTAAATCCACCGTGGTGAAAACCCTGTTCTTTGATGAAGAACCTACCCGGGGCTCAGCTCAATTTTTTGAGCACGACCATGCGTGGAACCTGTTCGATCTGAACGCCGCACAGCGTCGTTGGCTGCGCAACCACCGCTTCGGCATGGTGTACCAAAACCCTCACCTCGGCCTGAATTTCAACGTGTCTGCTGGCGGGAATATTGCCGAGCGCCTGTTGATGAGCGACTTGGTGAACTACAAGGCGATTCGCGAACGCGCGCTCGATTTGCTGTCCCGCACCGAAGTGCTGGCCGACCGTATAGACGATTCACCGAAGAAGTTTTCAGGTGGCATGCAGCAGCGCGTGCAGATCGCGAAGGCCCTGGCTACACAACCGCCCTTGTTGTTTCTCGACGAAGTCACCACTGGTCTGGACCTTTCTGTTCAAGCCCGCATTCTCGACTTGATTCTTGAAATTCAACAGGAACTGAAAACCGCTATGGTCGTGGTCACTCACGATTTGGGTGTGATTCGCCTGTTGACCAGCCGGGCCATGGTCATGAAGTACGGCCGCGTGATTGAAACCGGGCTGACCGATCAAATTCTTGAAGACCCCCAACATGCGTACACGCAGCGCTTGGTGGCCTCTGCCTTGTAAAGGTTTGTAATACACATGAATCCGATTCTTGACATTCAAAACCTCAGCAAGCACTTCACCTTGCATGAGCAGGGTACGCAAATACCCTCGTGTAGCCAAGTTAATTTAACAGCCACACCGGGACAATTGACCGCCTTGATTGGCCCCACGGGTGCGGGCAAATCGTCGGTGTTGAAGTGCGTATACCGAACCTATTTGCCTAGCAGTGGCAGCATGCTTTTCACGCAAGAGGACGGCCGCACCATTGATTTGAGCCGTGCCACTGAAAGTGAAATGCTTCAGCTTCGCGAACGTGACATTGGTTTTGTCACCCAGTTTCTGCATTGTCTGCCGCGCAAGGCTGCTGTCGACATTGTGGCAGCACCACTTGTAAGGCAAGGGGCAAGTGCGGGCATTGCACGCGACAAGGCACGCGAATTACTTGGCACACTGAATGTGCCAGAAAGGCTGTGGAACGTACCACCGGCCACATTTTCTGGTGGAGAAAAACAGCGCGTCAACCTGGCCCGCGGCCTGATCGCCAAGCCACGCTTGTTATTGCTCGATGAACCTACTGCAAGCCTGGACCCCGACACCACCGACCGTGTGATCGATTTACTCAACAGCATCAAGCAACAAGGCGTGGCCATGTTGGCAATTTTTCACCACCCGGCACTGGTTGAACGCCTGGCTGACAACGTGGTTGAACTGGCCATGGCCAAACACACACTGGAGTTACCCGCATGAACAAGCAACTTTTAATCAATTCCCGCGTGGTGCTGCCACACGGTGTATTCAACAACATCGCAGTGCTGATTGAGAATGGGGTAATTACTGCCCTGGATCCCGATACCACAACGGGCGCTCAACCCGTTGACCTGAAAGGCGCGATGTTGATGCCAGGCCTGGTCGACCTGCATTGCGATGCCCTGGAAAAAGAAGTGGAGCCACGCCCGGGCGTGCATTTTCCGGTGAATTTTGCCTGTGCACAAGCCGACAAACGCAATGCTGCAGCGGGTGTCACCACCATTTATCATTCCTTGTCGTTTGCCAATCATGAGTTGGGTGTGCGCAACAACTCCTTCGCGGCTGAATTGGCCCGCGCTGTGCATGCCTGGCAAAAGTATGCCTTGGTCGACAACCGTGTGCATGCCCGTTATGAAGTCACCGACGAAACCGCGGTGCCAGTACTCACCGATTTGCTGGTGCATGGTGATGCACATTTGATTTCTTTCATGGACCATACACCCGGTCAGGGCCAATTCAAAAGCGTGGAGGCCTACCGCAATTACCTGGGCAAAACCTACAAAAAAAGCGATGAAGAATTTGACGCCATGCTGCAGCAAAAATTGAAAGCAGCACAAGGTGCAACTGCCCGCATGGAAGCCTTGGCCAGTGTTGCAAAAGCTCATGGTGTTTCGATTGCCAGCCACGACGACGACAGCCCTGAAAAGGTCAGCATTGTTCACAGCCTGGGTGCGGTCATTTCCGAGTTTCCAATCAATCTGGAAACTGCGCAGGCGGCCAAAGCCAAAAGCTTGGCCACTCTGTTTGGTGCGCCCAATATTCTGCGTGGCAAATCGCAATCGGGTTCCATGCGCGCACTCGATGCGGTCATCCACAAGGTGGCCGATTGTTTGTGTGGTGATTACTCACCGGCTGCTTTGTTGCCAGCGGCTTTGGCCTTGCCTGCACTGGCGGGTATTTCAATCAGCGATGCCGTGGCTTTGGTCACCCTGAACCCCGCACGCGCTGCGGGCTTGCACGACCGTGGGCAAATTGCTGTGGGAAAGCGGGCCGATTTGATTGCAGTGGCCCACCCCGACAACTTGCCGCAAGTGGAACGCGTGTGGGTGGCTGGCAAACAAGTGTTTAGCGCACAGTTTGCCAACTTGCACCCCGCTGCAAACCAGGTACCCAACGCGGAGCACTCGCTTGTCTAACCGCCTGCTTTATGTGGTGGGCCCCAGTGGAAGCGGCAAAGATTCCATCATGGCCCATGCCCGAGCGCAGCTTGCCGGGCAGCCCATGGTGCAGTTTGCGCACCGCTACATCACACGGCCGGCCAATTCGGGCGGTGAAAATCACATTGCCCTGTCGCAGGCAGAATTCAATGCCCGCATTCAAGCGGGTCTGTTTGCCATGCATTGGCACAGCCACGGCAACAGCTACGGAATTGGTGCTGAAATCAATCAATGGCTGAGCAAGGGCATCACCGTAGTCGTCAATGGTTCACGTGAATACCTGCCCCAGGCCATGCAGAACTACCCCGAACTGTTGCCGGTCACCATCGAGGTGGCGCATGATGTTTTGAAAGCGCGTTTGATGCAACGCGCACGCGAATCAGAAGCCGAGATTGATGCACGAATCAGCCGCAACATGATTCTCCAGTTGAGCCACCCGGCCAGCATCACTGTATCCAACAATGGTTTACTGGAGGAAGCAGGCGCTGCATTGGTAAGTTTGATTGAACAACACAGCAAGGTGACTTTGTGCGAATAACTTATCTGGGAACTGGCGCAGCTGGTGGCGTACCCCGCTATGGTTGTAATTGCCCGGCATGCGAGCGAGCGCAAAATAACCGTGTGTTTGTGCGCAGGCCCTGTTCTGCCTTGATCGAAGATGAAGACACACGCGTGGTACTCGATGCCGGTTTAATGAATCTGCACGATCGTTTTCCTCTGGGCAGCTACAGCGCGATTGTGCTAACCCACTTTCATCCCGATCACGTGCAGGGTTTGTTTCACCTGCGCTGGGGTGTGTCGGGTCAGGTGCCTGTGTACTGTCCACCCGACTCTGAAGGATGTGCTGATCTGTTCAAGCATCCCGGCATACTCGAGTTCAAGCCTCAAGCCAAGTTTGAACCCTTCCAGATCGGTTCTCTAACCTTCACGCCCTTGCCCTTGATTCATTCCAAGGTCACTTTTGGTTACTTGATTGAGAATCGCCAAGGTGTGCGTTTTGCATACCTCACCGACACGGTGGGCCTGCCACCCCAAACCCTGGCAATGCTTCAACAGAGCAAACCGCAAGGTTTGGCGATTGATGCAACAGACCCACCCAGCACCAATGCCAGTGCGCCTGGCGGCAATCACAACGACTGGAACCAGGCGCTGGCCTTGATTGATCAAATCAAACCGGTACGTGCGTGGCTCACCCACATTAATCACCGCAGCGACACCTGGCAAATGCAGAATAACCCGGTGGTGCCGCAGGGGGTGCAGGTGGCTTGCGACAACGCCATCATCGAACTCCAATGACTCAGGCCGCATTGTTCATCGGTTTGTCGGTGTGCATGCATGTGGTGTGGAACCTCATGGCACGCCAGCAGCCCAAAGCGCGCTATGTGCTGTGGTGGGTGTTGATTGGTCACTTGGTCCTTCTCGCCCCCTGGGGGCTTTACACGCTGTTTCAGCACACCCGTTTCACGCCTGAATTTCTAGCACTGGCGGCCACCTCGGCTACGGCCAATGCCTTGTATTTTTTGGGTTTGAAAAAAGCCTATGACCACGCACCCGTGGCTTTGGTGTATCCCTTGGTGCGCAGCTCGCCTTTGCTCATTGCTGTGTGGAGCTTGTGGCTGTTCGATCAGCAACTCAGCCTGGCTGCCTGGGCAGGTATTGCTATCAGTGTTTTGGGCCTGGCTTTGTTGGCAGACACCGGGCGTGGCAGCGCCAATAAGTCAGCATTGCCCTGGGCTTTCCTCGCCATGCTGTGTACCAGCGTGTATTCACTCAGCGACAAGGCAGCGACAGCCCACATCGACAGCCTTGTGGGTCTCTTGGGCTTTGTGTCCTTGGGTTATTTTGCAGCCTGGCTGGTGCTCACCTTTGAACTCAAACGCAGCACGGGGCGCTGGGTGCCAGCGCAGCGTCCGCCCCTGTGGGTGATTGCAGTGGGTGGTCTGTGTGTGGGCTTGGCTTATGTGTTGGTCATCGCGGCCATGCGTAGCATGCCCGCCGCTGTAGTGGTGGCGTTTACCAATGCAGGTATTGTGCTGGCCACGCTCGCCTCTATTTTTCTGTTCAAGGAAAACGCACACTGGAAAATGCGACTGGCGGCTGCGGCCACCATAGTCAGTGGCTTGGTGGTATTGCGTTTTTAAGTACTTTTTAAGCTTCAATTCAGGTGAATCGGGTACATTACCTTCATCATGAAAGCCCGTGCCCTCACTTCTCTGCTTGTTCTGCTCTGCTTTGCTTTGGCTTTGCCGCCCCTTGCCCACGCAGACGACGACAAACGCATTCGCCAGCTTCAACGCAGTGGCGAAATTCTCTCGCTTGAGCAGATTTTTGATCGTGCCCGAAAGGTCAAGCCTGGGCGTATTGTGGATGTCGATCTCGACAAAGACGATGGACGGTACATCTATGAAATAGAATTGCTTGAAAGCAGTGGCAAAGTGTGGGAAATGGAGTTCGATGCCCGCACCGGCGAATTGCTGCAACTTGAACAGGACGATTGAGCGCCATGCGACTGCTGTTGGTAGAAGATGATCCGGTACTCGGCGCGCAGTTGCACAAACAACTGGGCAAAGCAGGGTATGCGGCAGACTGGGTGCAAGATGGTCTCGAGGCTGAGGCGCAGGGCTGTATTGAACCCTATGATTTGGTGGTGCTCGATTTGGGCCTGCCCGGCAAACCAGGTTTGGATGTGTTGAAGACCTGGCGTGCACAAGGTCTGAAGTTGCCCGTCATTGTGCTGACTGCGCGGGGAACCTGGCAAGAAAAAGTGGAAGGCTTCAATGCGGGTGCCGATGACTATGTACCCAAACCCTTTCAAACTGAAGAACTGCTTGCCCGGGTTGGTGCCGTGCTCAAGCGCGCAGTGGGCACCGCACCAGAGTCTTTGAAAGCCAAAGGCTTGCTGCTGGATGAAGCCCTTCAGACAGTCCAGGTGAATGACGATGAACCCCAACAACTCACCGCCACCGAATTTCGTTTGCTGCGCTATTTCATGCTGCACCCCGGGCAGCCTTTGAGTAAAACCCGGCTGACCGAACATGTGTATGAATACGATGCTGACAAAGACAGCAATGTCATGGAAGTGTATGTGAACAGGTTGCGCAAAAAAATCGGTGCGCAGTGGATCCAAACCCGAAAGGGGCAGGGCTATGTCTTTGGCGAGCCTACGCCGTGAATTCACTCCGAAATCGCTTGTCGTTTGGTTTGATCGTCAGCCTCATGCTGTTGTTGCTGGCACAGTGGTGGCTTTCATCCAAGGCCATTGAAAGCCTGCTGGAACAGCAATTACTTGATCAGCTGCAGCAAGACAGCGAAGCCTTGCTGGCTGGTGTGGAGTTTGATGCCGAGGGCGCTTTGGCTCTCAGTACCAGCGGATTGGTGCCCGCTTATCAGCAACCTTATTCCGGTACTTATTTTGCTTTGCAGCACCAGGTGGAGGTTCGTTATTCACGCTCGCTTTGGGATGCCAATTTTAATATTCCAAAGCCTGGTGATTCACAGGCATCGACCACTCGCCAGGCCGGACCCGACGGACAATACCTCTTGGTACATGCCCGCAATTACGAGAAAGACAATCAACAATTCATCATTGCGATTGCGCGCGACATAACACCCTTACGCAACAACCTTGCGAAATATCAACTGGCCAATGCGGGTTTCTCCGCGCTCTTTCTGTTGGCACTGGTGCTGATTCAGCGCTTGATCGTGATCAACACCTTAAAGCCTCTCAATGCAGTGCAATCAGCCTTGGCCCGTTTGCAACAAGGCGAAATCAAGCAGCTTGAGTTTCAGGGGCCAGATGAAATCAAACCTTTGGTCAGCGAACTCAATCGTTTGCTCACTGCGATTGATCAACGCTTGAAACGCTCCCGCGAGGGCATGGGCAATTTGGCCCACGCCTTGAAAACCAGGCTGGCCCGGCTTTCTCAACTCAGCGATGAATCAGACCGCAAACACTTTGTGCAAGAGGTTCAAGCGCTGACTGTTGAAGTCGCCCGTTTGATTGATCGGGAAACAGCCCGTGTGCGGGTAGTTGGTGATTTGCGTCCAGGCCAGCGCATCGATTTGTTCGAAATAGTGAATGCCTTGGTGAGCAGTTGCAAAGCGCTTTACCGCGACAAGGCATTGAACTTTGTGGTTCAGGTACCCCATGGCGCCACCTTGCTGGGTGATCGTGAAGATCTGTTCGAGCTGTTTGGCAATTTAATCGACAATGCGTCCAAGTGGGCCAACACCCAAGTCCTCATCTCACTGCAAGGCAGCACACTTGAAATTCGCGACGACGGTCCGGGCTGCCCTGCCGGCTTGCTGGCTGAAATCACGCAGCGAGGTTTTCGGGCCGATGAGAACACGCCGGGCAGTGGTCTGGGTCTGGCGATTGCGCAAGACATTGCAGGTACCTATGGCGCAGTGCTTGAATTCGCGAACAATGAGCCAGGGCTTGCGGTGCGTGTCACCTTCAAGCCCGGCACATTGATTTAAAACCAGTCTTTGTCAACCTTTAGCACCTTGCCGGTCTTCGCATCCAGGTCCACTTCCACTTCGCGGCCATCGGCGTTGACCACCTCCACTTCCCACTTCCAGCCTTTGGCATAGTCGCGGTCATCCAACTCCAGTTCAGTGACCACGCCAGGGGCCTCTTTCAGTGCAATTTCACGGGCCTGTTCGGCGCTGATCAAACCAAAAGCCTTTACGATCTCCGTGTCTCGTGTGGCGTTCGACCTGTCATCACTGGCATGCGATACCTTGGGCAAAGCAATCAAAGTGGCAAGCAGCAAAGCAACAGCCAAGGCAGACAGTGTAGGGGTAGGGCGACGAATCATGTTGTTTCTCCTGTGTGGGGTCAATGTGTACACAGTCTAGAAAAACAAGATGAATTGAAGCTGAAAATTCAAGCCAATAAAAATTAACTGAGTTGCTTGTGCAGCAAAGTCTGAATCTCGGAAATTTTGGGTGGTTTGGCCAACACTGCATCAATGTGCGGTATCACAGTTGTTTGTGCATCCAGTTGTTTACCCCATCCAGTCAACAAGGTCACAGGGCATTCTTTGTTGATGTTTTTCAAAGCCTCCGCTACTTGGCGACCATCCATACCTGGCATACCCAAATCTGTAATCACTGCATCGAATGGCGTGCCGTCATTCATCGCCTTGGAAAAAAGCTCAAGGCCAGCGGATCCCGAATTCGCAATTTGAACCCGATGCCCACAGGCTGTCAGTCCATCTCGAAGTGCATTCAACACTTTACTGTCGTCATCAATCAGCAAGAGATAAAAAGAATTCGACGGCTTGTTGCTGGGTTCATCTTTGTGCACCGTACGTTTTTGTCGACATGCAGACGGCAGCAATATTCGCACTGAGGTGCCTTGTTGTTCCACGCTGTCAATTTCGATGGAACCACGCATGCGCTTCACAATGCCGTACACCATGGCCAATCCCAAGCCGGTGCCACGCTCGCCTTTGGTGGTGTAGAAAGGTTCCAGGCAGCGTCGCCGAGTTTCCTCACTCATTCCCATGCCCGTGTCTCGAATTTCAATCACAATCTGATCGTGATCATTCTTCTGTTCAAGTCGAGTCGCCAGCGTAATCGCCCCACCTTTTGGCATGGCGTCCACGGCATTAAAAATCAGATTGATCAGCGCCTCCCGCAATTCAGATTCTGCTGCATCGATTTCCGGAACATTGCTGTCATGCTCCACATTAAAGTCAATGGATATCCCATTGCGAAGTGGAATATCGTGCCATCTTGCTCTGGTCAATTCCATGGCTTGCTCGCACACAGTCCACAAATTGACTTGACTCAGCTCGGTACCTTCCTCTCGTCTCCTTGAAAACTGTCCCATCCGGTCTACAGTTCTTGCCACATCATCGATCGCCAGTTGAATCGTTTTCAATTGCTTGATGCCGCGTTCACTCAAATTGGTTTCCGATCCCAGCAAGGCATCCGTGTACAAGGCCACGGGAGAAATCGCATTGTTGATGTCGTGTGCAATACCACCCGCCATTTCTGCCAAGGCCCTCAATCGCTCTTGCTGCAGTACAAGCTGTTGGGTCCTTTGCAGGTTCTCGTAGGCCTCTTGAAGTTCCTGTAACAACTCGGTTTGTGCCAAGGCCAATGCCACATGCTCCGCAAGTTGCCTCAAGAAATCCAGTTCGTCATCAGAAAACGAGTTCAAGCCTTTCCGGGCTGTGGTGATGATACCCAATACCTTTCTGTCTTTCATCAAGGGGGCAATCACCATGCTGTCGAGTCCGGCCAACTCGTGCATGCCTTCACCTGTCAGACACATGCTACCGCCCAAATCGGGTTGGTAAACAAACTCGCCTCGAAGGGCACGGTCCAGGTGCACCCCTTTGGCAGGAATGCTTTCATGCAGGAAAAATCCGATCTTGTTGGCTTCTTCTTCTGTGGCTTTGCCAAATGATCTGAATGAAATGGTTTTGTCTTGTTCTGAATAGGATGCAGTCAAACAGAAATCTGCCGGCAGCTCCACTTCAATGCTGTTGGTCACGACTTGGTAAATACTGTCGAGGTCATGCCGATTGCCGATTGCGCGGGTTATTTCGTTCAGCAGATTCATGCGCGCCAATTGCGCAGTACTTCGGCGTTCTGACTGACGAATGTAGGTCATCTCGGTCATGCCACCGATCATTCGAATACCAGCACCATGCTCATCGCGAATGATGTAACCCCTGTCCAGAACGTCCAGCCAATGTCCATCTGCATGTGCGAAACGATATTCCTGTTGCCAATTCTCAACGTCTGAATTGATTGCCGCAAAGATGCTCTTGACTGTCCGTTCGCGATCCTCCGGGTGAATCCGGTTTATCCACGAGTCGTTGTTGGGCTCGATCTTGCTGCGATCAAATCCAAACAGTTTTTCAAATCCTTCATTCCACCAAATCTCATCCGTGACAATATTCCAGTCCCAAATGCAATCCCGCGACGCGCTGGCGAGCAAACGGAATCGTTCAGCCCCCTCCTTCAAAGCGGCTTCGGCCTGCTTTCTCTCGGTGATGTCACGTTCAATGGCAACCCAATGCGTATACCAGCCTTTCTCGTCAGCCACCGGTACAATGTCCAACTCCAGCCAGAACATTTCGCCACTCTTGGTGTAATTGATCAACTCCTCACGCACTGGTTTCCAGTCAAGAAGCGCCTTTCTTATCCGGTCGAGTACATCACGCTGTGTCAGTTCACCCTGCAAGATTCTGGGCGTTTTCCCGATGGCTTCTTCGCGTGTGAAACCAGTGCGGCGCACAAACGCATCATTCACATACAGAATCTTTGGACCCTCTCCACTGATTGGCTCAGCCTCTGTAATCAGTACGATGTCATTCAGGCGTTCCACACAGGTTTCAAGCAATTTCAGTCGCTCGGCATTGCGGGCGCGCTCCTCCGCAAACAACAGGTTTTCAAATGCAAAAGACAAATTTTTCGCCACAGTTTTCAGCAACTGGCGCACTTCGTTGGTGAAAAAGTGAACGCCCGCCCCGAACAACACCAGGCTTGCACGCAGTTTGCCTTGCGCATGAATGGGCAGTATCGCAAATGATTCAAGACCTTCGTCAATGGCCTGTTTGTGCCACATTCTGGCCTGCGGTTCTTCAGCCACGTTCTGGCAAATGTGCATTTTCCCGGCGCGCAAGCGGTCCACCAATTCATGATCACGCGGCAAGGTGGTGGTCTTCATGATTTGCGAGACAAACTCTTGCTGAGAACCATCGGCGGCGGTTACTTTCAAGTCGCTCAAGTCTTTGCCAAATTGACACACCCAAGCCAATGGCAGCCCACCCAGCGAGCAGAACACACTGCACACCTCTTGCAACAATTTCTCGGGCTTGTCCAAGGTGGTGGTGATGTCATTCACGCGTTGCTGTGCCTCCAGCAGGCGGTTCATGTGCATCAAGGTCAGCACTGCCAATTTGGAATCGGTGATGTCCTGAAATGCACCCTGCACCCGGATAATCTCGCCTTTTTCATTGCGCACAGCCTCGCCCACCACGCGCGCCCAGATTCGTCGACCGTTGGCTGATCGCATCTCAGGCTCCAGCTCAAACGGGAGACCTTCTTTTGAGCAGCGGGCTAGCGCGGCTTCCACTATTTTTTTCCACTTGCCGTGGTAATGGCGCAGGGCATCGTCATAACTCGTGGGCAGCTGGCCTTTGGGAATTTCCAGAATGTCGAATATTTCTTCTGACCAGTAAAGGCGGGGCACAGGGCCCAGTTCAATTGCCCAGGCGCCCAGTTTTGCAAGGCGCCCACCAATGCGTTGCAAGGCTTCGTTGCGTTTAAGCTTGTCTTCTGCTCGGCGCCGCTCGGTGACATCTCGCTGAATCGAGGCAAAGTAGGGCACTTCGCCGTTCGAGCTCACCACAGGCACAATGTCCATCTCAAGCCAGTGGGGTTTGCCACTTTTGCCATAATTCACCAGCTCAACCTGCACCGATTCCTTCTTTACAAGGGCGGCTCGAACCTTTTGCAGTTCCGCTTTGTCAGTTTCAGGGCCTTGCAACAAACGCGGGCTCTTCCCAATCACCTCGTCTCGGTGATAACCCGTTACTTTCTCGAACGCCGAGTTCACATACACAATGCGTGGGCCTGGCGCATCAATTGGCAAGGCCTCGGTAATCATGACGATGTCGTTGAGTCGCTCTATGCAAGCGCCCAACAACTCAGAGCGTTGTGGGTCAATCTTCTCGTCGGTGGCAACGGTCAAATCCGGGTGTGACGTCTCTGTCACATGATTGAACACTTGTGGGCTGGGCTTGCCCCGGTGTGTTGGCAGGGTCAGAGTGAATACAGCCCCCTTGTCAGGTGCAGACACGGCGGTAATGTGGCCGCCATGCCGTTCCATAATTCGTTTGACATTGGCCAGCCCCATGCCGTGGCCTTCAAAATCGTGGGCATTGTGCAAGCGGTGAAAGGGCTTGAAAAGACCATCGGCCCGGTCAGGGTCAAAGCCGGCGCCGTTGTCGATCACCTTGATTTCAACCGCGTCTTTCAGAATGTTCGCCTCAACCACAATCGTGGGTAGTTCGCGAATCTGGCTAAACTTCAGGGCATTTGAAAACAGGTTGACAAACACCTGTTCCAACAGTGATTCATCGCCTTCAATATCGGGCAGTTTGGCAATGCTCCAGTCCGCTTGTCGCAAACCTTCAGTTGACTCCACCAAGGCTCGCGCTTTTTCGACCACCTCGTTCAACACCACCTGGTTGAATTTCAACTCGCCCGAGCCCAGTCGCGCAAAAGCCAGCAGATCTGACACCAATTGACCACCGCGCGCACTGGCCTCGTTGATGCGCAGCAAATATCGTTGTTCCTGCTCGTCCAGCTTGCTTTGCGCCCGCCGGGTCAGGCTGCCTGCAAATCCCTGAATAATGTGACAAAGTGAATTCAGATCGTGGGCAACGCGGCCAGCAAAGTGGTCCAGTTCATGATTCATTTCCAGCAAGCGTGAATTGCTGTTGGAAAGGTCTCGAATCAACTGCGTGTTTTGCAGCTTGAGTTTGCGCACTTCAATAGCCCGATTTACCACGGGCATCAACTCGCTGACCTTGAAGGGCTTCAGAATATAATCCAACACCCCCTGCTTCATGGCCTCCACAGCCGTTTTAATACTGCCGTGGCCAGTCATCAATATGGCGCTTAAATCAGGATCAAGCTGCCGCGCGCGCTGAACCAGCTCAATGCCGTCCATGCCAGGAAGGCGAAGATCGGTCAGCAACACGTCAAAGCTTTGGTTTTTCAGGTGCTCCAGTGCAGTGGCTGGTTCAGAAAACCCTTTGACTTCAAATCCCGCGTCCTGAAGCAGTGAGCACAGCGCTTCAAGCTGGGGTTTCTCATCATCCACGACGATTAATCGGAACTGCTCGAGCATCTAAAACTCCGGTCGTCGGCTAGGTTTAGCAGATTCGCTGATTACAATGTCTCACAATTACTGGATTTCCTTGAATGAATCAATACCCCCTTTTGAGAAACGCTTCATTGGCGTTTCCATTCGTCCTGATCTGGACCAGCGCATTTCCTGCTGCAAAAATTGGTTTGATCGACAGCCCGCCATTGCTGTTTTTAACCTTGCGTTTTCTGGTGGCCGGGGCATTAATGCTGGCCTGGGCGCGTTGGCGGGGGACACTGCGTCAGTTGACCCTCCAAGAGTGGGGCGTCTTGGGTGCTTTGGGCTTGTTGAATCATGCGCTCTATCTGGGTCTGAGCTGGACTGGCATGGGTAGTTTATCCTCCGGGTTGTCCACCATTCTTATTAGTGCAAACCCTATCGTGGTTGCCGTGCTGTCTTCTTTTTTGTTGCGCGAACCCCTCACTCGCCAAAAGGTCCTCGGGCTGGCTTTGGGTTTTCTGGGGGTGGCCTTTATTGTTCGTAACCGAATTGGTTCCAGCACAGACACCCTCGAGGGATTCTTGCTGGTGTTGGCTGCCTTGTTCACCTTGGCGTTTGGCACGGTGTTGTACAAAAAATGGCCAGTGCGCACCGATATTGTCACCGGGACTGGTTTTCAGATCATTCTCAGTGGCCTTTTGTTATTGCCTGTTGCCTTGTACATGGAAGACTGGTCGGCAATCGCCTGGACCCCCTCGTTTGCCGGCGCATTTGCCTGGCTGGTGTTGGTGGTGTCCATTACTGGTTATCAACTGTGGTTTAACCTCCTGGAACGCGGCAGTGCCAGTGCCGCCAGCGTGTGGTTTTTTCTAACCCCGCCTTTGGGCTTGTTGGCTGGCGCATGGCTGCTGGACGAGCCTTTGAACTGGATCGATTTCATCGGCATTGTTCCCGTGGTTTTGGGCATTGTCCTGGTGACCCGCGCGCGCTAGAAGAACCACAACAAAAAAAAGCGAACCGCGTGGGCTCGCCAAAACAGCAATTTCAGGTCGGAGATGACGACGGGCTTGCTGAGCGCCCGTCAGGGGAAAACTGGGATCAAGAGTTGGGTAGCAATACGCTGTCCACCACGTGAATCACGCCGTTAGATTGGGTCACATTTGCAATCGTGACCTCGGCCGTGCCACCTTTTTCGTCCACCAACACTACCTTGTCACCCTGCAACTTTGCACCCAGCGATGCACCCGATGCTGTTTTCAGGGTGGCCATGCCGCCAGCTTGAACAATCTTGTTACTCAAGTCAGCGGCGGTGATTTTGCCGGGCACCACGTGATAGGTCAGCACACCTTGCAGGGCCGATTTGTTTTCTGGTTTCAGGAGGGTATCCACTGTGCCGCTTGGCAGTTCAGCAAAGGCGTCGTTGGTGGGGGCGAATACAGTGAACGGACCTTTGCTTTTCAAGGTGTCTACCAGGCCGGCCGCCTGCACTGCGGTCACCAGCGTGGTGTGGTCTTTTGAGTTGACAGCGTTGTCGACAATGTCTTTGCTTGGCAACATGGGCGCACCACCCACCATGACTTCGGCGTGAACAGGCAGGCTGAAAGCTGCTGCTGAAAAGGCAATCGAACCAATCAGGCTTGCTGTCGTGAGTTTTGATTTCAACATGTTTACTACCTCCAGTTGGAATTTCAAGCTACAAGATTTTCCAAACGTTCCGGCTGTTGAACCGAAATCGTTAACTGTTCGAGGCAGTTGTGCCCGCGAAGTTCAGCGTTCGCGGGTTAAGTTTTGTTAAGGTTTGCAAGAGGATGTCATGGGGTTTGAAATCTCCCAATCACCGTGACTTCTCCTGCCGGGCTGAACTTGAACAGCACCACTTCACCCGAGTCAGGATAAACACCGGTCAGGGCAGTGGTGTTGACCTGGTGGGTCACATACAGCACTTTGTCGGTGGGTTTTAGCGTGGCAAGGTGTTTCTTCAAGGCAGTGGTTTGCTCAGTGCTGTTGCCCCGCCCCTGGAAAAAAGAATTCAAGGCAGGCAAAGCGTGTACTTTGCCCAACTTTAATTCCTCTGCGGTGTTCAAACAGCGGCACCATTGACTTGAATAAACGGCTGTTGGTTTGATTCCTTGGCTTCGAATGGTCTCGCCCAGTACTCTGGCCTCCTCTCGCCCGGCCGCACTCAGGTTGCGTTGGGTTTTGCAGTCGCCCAAGGTAAAACCCTCTGGGTCGCCAAAACCGGGGGCACTGGCATGGCGCATAATGGCATGAACCCCGGGCTGCTTCCAAAGTTGCCAGACATTGGGTTCAGCATGCCCCGTAGTTGAAAACAGAATGAGCGGCACAAGAAACAGGAGTTGAGCAATTCGATACTGCATGAATTCACCCTTTGGGTTTGACTCTGTGGGGCTGTTTGCATGGCCCACAAAACAAAAAAGCCAGTTTACACTGGCTTTTTTGCAACTTCACACTGGTTTTATCAAGCAGCGTTGGTTTTGGCACGCGCCACTTCTTCAAGCCGCTGACGCTTGGCTTTCGAGCGCAGGTTCAGCAATTCAACCAACAGCGAGAAGCCCATCGCGCTGTACAGGTAGGCCTTGGGTACGTGTTGACCGAAACTTTCCGCGATCAGCAGCATACCGACCATCATCAGGAAGGCCAGCGCCAATACTTTCACAGAGGTGTGCGCTTCCACGAATTCGCCAATTGACTTGGCAAACAGCATCATCACACCCACAGCCACCATCACTGCTGCAATCATCACCTCGATGTCATCAGCCATACCCACCGCAGTAATCACGGAGTCCAAGCTGAATACGATGTCAAGAATACCGATCTGGATAATGGAGTACCAAAACAGCTTGGCACCTGTTTTCTGGATGGCAGCACCTGCTTCCAGTTCCTCTTCAACCTGGTGCGGTGCTTCCACTTCCAGGTAAATTTCCTTGGAGGCCTTCCACAACAGGAACAGCCCCCCGAAGAAGAGTACCAAGTCTCGCCCAGTGATGGATTTGCCCGCCACTTCGAACAAGGGTTCGGTCAAACCAATGATCCACGAGAGCGAGAACAACAGGCCCACTCGGGTCGCCATGGCAAACATCAAACCAAACTGACGCACCCGGTCGCGAATGTCTGCAGGCAACTTCGAAACCAGCACTGTAATGAACACAATGTTGTCGATACCCAGCACGATTTCCAAGGCCGTCAAAATCGCAAAAGCGATCCAAACGTTTGGATCCATTAATAATTCCATAAAACACCCCGTTTTTTAGTCAATTTCAACAGCCCGCTATTTTGCACCACATTTCGCATGGTGGGTGATCATTTCGTATTCTGACTGCTTATTGCCAAGCGATTTAACAACAAATTGAACTGAATCGGCTTGGCGAAATGGTAGTTAAAGCCTGCGGCCACGGCCCGCTCAATATCACTGTCGAATGCATAGCCTGTCAATGCGGCAATTTCGCATTGCTGATTGGGGCCAGTTGTGGATCGAATTTTCTCGGCCACCTCATAACCCGACAGCTTGGGCATGTCGATGTCCAGCAAAATAAAGTCGTATGGTTCGATCATCGCCTTGTTCAGGGCTTCTTTGCCGTCTTTGGCTACCTCAACCACATGAGCGTCTTTTTGCAAGAAGGTCTGGATCAGCTTGATATTCAGTGGTGTGTCGTCGGCCACCAGCACGCGCAAGGGCCTAACCGGCAAGATTCTCTCTTGGCTCTGACTGTCCAGCTGATGCTCGCGTTTCAGGGTGACCGAGAACATCACCTGTGTGCCTTGGCCTGGCTCTGACTCCAGCTGAATTTCTCCGCCCATCGCATTGACCAGGCTTTTTACGATTGACAAGCCAAGCCCAGTGCCGCCAAACCTGTTTTCCCGGTCGGTGTGTACCTGCGAGAACGGCTTGAACAGCAGTGATTGTTTCTCTTTCGGAATACCGAGGCCCGTGTCACCCACTTCGAAAGTGATCAGGTCTTCATTCGGGCTTATTTGAATATTGCTAACAGTTAAGCTGACTTTGCCGTGAGAAGTGAACTTGATCGCATTAGATAGCAGATTTTGAAGGATTTGGCGCAGGCGGCCCATATCACCTGAGTAAATTTGGTGCTCTCCAAGCTTGTTGTTGAGCTCAAATTTCACACCTTTCGATTCACACGTCAGGCGAGGCAGTTCGCTGCTGCCTTTCAGGAGTTGTTCCATCAAGAACGGTGAGTCAACCAGCTTGACCATGCCCGATTCCAGTTTCGAGAAATCCAGAATGTCGTTCAGAATGGCTGACAAGGTTTCAGAGGATTGCACAAGATAACCCGCCTGCTCTTTCAGATCGCCAGTTGGCAAGTCCATTTCAATCAAGCGTGCAAATCCCATGATGCCGTTCAATGGCGTGCGAATTTCATGGCTCATGGTGGCCAAAAAGCGGCTCTTCTCAGCGTTGGAGTCTTTTTCGGCTTTGGCGGCAATGGCCGTTTCCCGAAGCCTGCTCTCCAGCTCAAGTTGTACCGTGCGGTCCAGGTGGGTACCCACCACTCGGGTTGGTTTGCCGTCTTCATCCCGCACAATCAATGCTTTTGCCAAAATATGCACCCAATGCCCCTTTTTGTGGGCCATGCAAAATTCGGCTTCATAGGAATCTTTTTCGGGGTTGTCCAAAGCGTCCGCCAGTGCTTTCTTGGCCAACTCCAGGTCGTCGGGTGCAGTCAGGCGCTCCCAAGTGCCAAAGTCATTGCTTAGTTCATGGTCTTCGTAGCCGAGCAAGCGTTTCCAACTGGGTGAAAAATAGACCGTGTTGGTTCCCACTTGCCAATCCCAAAGGCCGTCGTGTGAGCCTTCCATGGCCAGCTTGAAACGTTCTTCGCTCTCGGCGAGGCTATCCCGAATTAGCCGCTCTTCGGTCACATCCTTGCACATCAAGATAATGCCGCCGCGGTGACCATCTGGTTTCAGCCAAGGCTCAATGGCCCAATCCAGCCAAATGGTGTGTCCGTCCTGGCTCGTCCAAGGGTCTGAAGTGGCCGACAGGCTTTCGCCCGCCAGGCCCGCCTTATGCGCTTGGCGCCAGCGTTCGTGCAGGTTGGGCACCACGTCGTAATGATTTTTGCCGACCAGGCTGCCCTTGTGGCCATTTGCAAAGGTTTGTACCCAGCGCGAGGAGGCCGCCACGTAGTTCATTTCTGTGTCAAACATGGCGATTGGAATGGGCGCCTGCACAATCAGGGCTTCAACCACCCAGTAACTTTCCTTGGCCGATTTCAGGGCTTTTTCAAGTGACAAGCTTTTCTCGGTCAGCCCTCGGGTTAAATCGAGGATGTCTCGGGAAATGGGTTGCAGCTCGGTGGGTAACTCCTTCATGGAGGCTTCAAGCGCTTTGGGGTCATTTTTTCGAACAAGTTCAAGATAAGCGCTGGCCTTGGCAGAAAGGCTTCTGCCCAGTGCAAGCACCAGCAACAGGGTGGCCACTGTGCCAATAATCAAAGCAACAATGGCGCCGATCAGTGCCTTTGAGATTGGAGATGCCACGGCATCCAGCGGGGTCACCGTGGCTGAAATCCAGCCCAAACTGCGGGTCTCCGCGCTGTTGTTGGGCGAAAAAGCCACCAGGTAGTCTCTCCCGTCACTCAAGGTTTCTATCGACCAGTTGTTTTCCCCGGCCACGGCTTTTTGGAAACCGGCCATTGAAGTCCAGGCTGTGCTGTCCTGAAAGTCTGCCAGGTCAAGTCGATTGCCCATTCTCAGGCTGCCGTCTTTGGCCAGAATTACGGTGGGTGCAGATGGGTTGATGGTGTTGAATACGTCTTTCTCTATTTCAGCAATGAAGTATTTCCAGTCCAGGTGAATACCGATGACACCGATAATTTCGTCTGCCCGGTTTTTTAGCGGGGTAGTGAAATCAATAAACTGGTACTTTTCCTCTGCTCGGGCGGGTAACAAGGCAGCGAGCAAGGCGGCCTCATGCACGTCCATAATCGCCGGTGCAATCAAACCTTGTTTGAACCAAGGGCGCGCGGCCACGCTTTTCCCCACCAACAAGTCGTCCAGCGCAGCCAGTACGGTGCCGTCCGGGGCTGCCACACCGATCCACAAATAGCCCGGGGTGTGGTCACGCATAATCTGCAACAGCTTGGTTTGTTCCTCGGCTGTGTAATTGCCAAATGACTGTTCAATCCGGCTGGTGTAGACCAGGTCTCGCAAGTGCTCTTTCAAATGGCGATCCACCGATTGGGCAATTTGCTCGGTTTGCGCCAAGGCATTCACACCTGCCTGGTCGATGGTGTTGTTGCGCAATATCCAGTGCGCGGTAATGGCCACCGGAATGGAGAGCAAAAACAGCGCAATCAAACTGCCCACGATCAAGCGAGTGGTGAAGCTTGAGCGAATATTGAAATTAAGCATGTAGAGGAATGTGAAGAAATTGCGGATGAATCACTGTAACTCAGGCGGAGGCAAGCCTCAATCGTTAAAGGGGCATGATTTATCCGGTTTTTCAGGGTATTGAATCAATCCCCAATCGTTTGCGCCAGGTACTCGGCAATTAACAATTCAAAGGTAGTATTGCTTTCACTGTTTCATCATGACTGGAATCACAGTAATTGGACTCAACAGATTTGTTAACCCGGGCAGTGGGCGTATTGGCATTTGGTTTGAGCATTGCAGGGTTCTGTGTCATTTCAGAACGCGGAACCAAGCTTTTGTTTGCGCTGTCGTCGATGGCTTGGGGGCTTCAATACTACCTGTTGGGCGTGCACACCGGTTTCTTGATCATGTTGCTGACTGGGGTACGACAAGCCGTCACCATTTATTCCAACGTCATGGGCCAGCGTTTGCGTTTGGCGCTGGTATTGGGTTTTAGTGGTGTAGCCATCGCGATTGCGGTACTGACATGGCAAGGTTGGCTGGCCAGTTCTTTGCCGCTGTTTGCTACCTTGCTGGGTACTTGGGCCTTGTTCATGATGGGCAATGTGGGCATGCGCAAAGCCACTTTGGCCACCAATGCCCTGTGGGCGGTGCATGGTTACCTGTTTGATTCCTGGGAACTGTGCCTGACCATGATCGTGATTACCGTGGCCAACCTGTATGGTTTGTATCGTTTGCGGGGGGCTACTGTGGTGCCGTGAAATGGATAACGCGGGAGACTCAAGGATTCAACGGGGGAGTAAGTGAGCTGCGCAGCTCACTTGCTTCGCCGTACGTCCAGAGTACAACGCTTTACGCCATTTACCTGCTAAAATGCAGCCTGTTTTCAAACCCTTGCATCATATAGAGGCCCCGCGATGAACACGCGCCCCGCTTCTTCGCCTGCCGAGCACAACAGTCTTGTTGTCAACGGCGCCGCAGTCGAAGCCCAACTCCGTGAACTCCTTCAAAAACGCATCCTGATTCTGGACGGTGCAACTGGCACTATGATTCAGCAGTACAAACTCACGGAAGCCCAATACCGGGGCGAGCGTTTCGCTGATTTTCACCGCGACATCAAGGGCAACAACGAGTTGTTGGTGCTTACCCAGCCCGCCATCATGACCGAGATTCATGAGCAGTACCTGGCCGCTGGCGCTGACATTTTGGAAACCAACACCTTCGGTGCCACCACCGTGGCGCAGGCCGATTACGAGATGGAACACCTCGTGGACGAAATGAACCGCGAAGCGGCCCGCCTGTGCAAGGAAGCTTGCATCAAATACTCCACGCCGGACAAACCCCGGTTTGCCGCAGGCGCATTGGGCCCCACGCCCAAAACCGCGTCGATCAGCCCCGATGTGAACGACCCCGGTGCGCGCAATATTACGTTCGACGAACTGGTGGCCACTTACTACCAGCAAACCAAAGGGCTGGTTGAAGGCGGCGTTGACCTGTTGCTGGTCGAAACCATTTTCGACACGCTGAATGCCAAAGCCGCGCTGTTCGCGATCGATCAGTACTTTGAAGATTCCGGCAATAAATTGCCCATCATGATTTCCGGCACAGTGACCGATGCCTCCGGTCGCGTGTTGTCGGGTCAAACTGTGGAAGCTTTCTGGAATTCCGTGCGCCATGCCAAGCCCATTACCATCGGCTTGAACTGTGCGTTGGGTGCCTCGCTGATGCGCCCCTATGTGGCTGAACTGTCCAAAATTTGCGACGTGCCCATTTGCGTGTACCCCAACGCCGGTTTGCCCAACCCAATGAGCGACACCGGTTTCGATGAAACACCGGAAATTACCTCCAGCCTGGTGAAGGAATTTGCGCAAGCAGGCTTTTTGAATGTGGCTGGCGGTTGCTGCGGCACCACGCCTGATCACATCGCGGCCATTGCCAAGGCACTGGAAAACCAAAAGCCACGCACCATTCCCACCGTGGAACCCAAGTGCCGCTTGTCGGGCCTGGAGCCCCTGAACATTGATGACAACAGCCTGTTCATCAACGTGGGCGAGCGGACCAACGTCACCGGCTCCAAGGCGTTTGCCCGCATGATTTTGAACGAGCAGTACGATGAAGCGCTGAGTGTGGCGCGTCAGCAGGTGGAAAATGGCGCGCAAATTGTGGACGTGAACATGGACGAAGCCATGTTGGATTCCAAAGCGGCCATGGTGAAGTTCCTGAACCTCATGGCGTCCGAGCCCGATATTTCGCGCGTACCGGTCATGATCGATTCCTCCAAGTGGGATGTCATCGAAGCTGGCTTGAAGTGCGTGCAGGGCAAGGCCGTGGTCAACTCCATTTCCATGAAAGAAGGCGTTGAGGAATTCAAACGCCAGGCCAAGTTGTGCAAGCGTTATGGTGCTGCGGTCATCGTCATGGCCTTTGATGAAAAAGGCCAGGCCGACACCTACGCCCGTAAAATTGAAATTTGCGAGCGTGCTTACAACATTCTGGTGAATGAAGTGGGCTTCCCGGCCGAAGACATCATCTTCGACCCGAACATCTTCGCCATTGCAACAGGCATCGAAGAGCACGACAACTACGGCAACGACTTTATCGAGGCCACAGGCTGGATCAAGAAAAACCTGCCGCATGCCAAAATTTCAGGCGGTGTGTCCAACGTGTCCTTCAGTTTCCGCGGCAATGAACCTGCCCGCGAGGCCATTCACACCGTGTTCCTGTACCACGCCATTAAAAACGGCATGACCATGGGCATCGTAAACGCCGGCATGATGGGCGTTTACGACGAGCTTGAGCCCGCGCTGAAAGCCCGCGTGGAAGACATTGTGCTGAATCGTCAGCCCGATCTTCCCGCCAACGATCCCGATTTCGGTAAAACCGCCACCGAGCGAATGATCGAATTCGCAGGCACCTTGAAAGCGGGTGGCAAGAAGCTGGAAGAAAACCTGGAGTGGCGCAACCAACCGGTGCAAAAACGCCTGGCCCACGCATTGGTACACGGCATTACCAACTTCATTGTTGAAGACACGGAAGAATGCCGCGCTGAAATTGCAGCCAATGGCGGCCGCCCAATCAATGTGATTGAAGGCCCGTTGATGGACGGTATGAACGTGGTCGGCGACCTGTTTGGTGCCGGCAAAATGTTCCTGCCGCAGGTTGTTAAAAGTGCCCGTGTCATGAAGCAGGCGGTGGCGCACCTTATTCCTTACATCGAGGAAGAGAAAAAGCAATTGGTGGCCGCCGGTGGCGACGCCAAAGCCAAGGGCAAAATTTTGATTGCCACCGTGAAAGGCGATGTGCACGACATTGGTAAAAACATCGTGACCGTTGTTCTTCAGTGCAACAACTTTGAAGTCGAGAACATGGGCGTGATGGTACCCGCCGAGCAAATTCTCGCCAAAGCCAAAGAAATCAATGCCGACATCATTGGGCTGTCGGGCCTTATTACACCGTCGCTTGAAGAAATGGCCTATGTGGCTTCTGAAATGCAACGCGACCCCTATTTCCGCGACCGTGGTATCCCATTGCTCATCGGTGGTGCCACCACCAGCCGCGTGCACACTGCCGTGAAAATTGCACCGCATTACGATGGCCCCACTGTCTACGTTTCAGACGCCAGCCGTTCTGTGGGTGTGGCCTCGAATTTGTTGTCGGATGAATCGGCCGACACGTTCAAAGCCGAATTGAAAACTGAATACGAACGTGTACGCGAACAGCATGCCAACAAAAAGGCAGCGCCGGTACTCAGTATCGAGGAGGCGCGTGCCAACAAGCCAAAACTGGATTGGGTCGATTACACACCACCGAAGCCCAAGTTCATCGGCAAACGCTACTTCAAGAATTACGATTTGGCTGATATCGCCCAGTACATTGACTGGACGCCGTTTTTCCAAACCTGGGATTTACACGGCGGTTATCCCCGCGTGCTGGAAGACGAACTGGTGGGCGAAGCCGCCCGCAAAGTGTTTGAAGACGGCCAAGCCATGTTGAAAAAATGCATTGAAGGTCGCTGGTTGCAAGCCAATGCGGCGGTGGCGTTTTACCCGGCCAATACCATTGATGATGACACCATCGAGGTGTACACCGACGACACCCGAGCCCAGGTTTTGTTCACGTACAATCCCGGACGCCAGCTGGGTGTGAAGCGAGAAGGCGTGTTCAACAAATCACTGGCCGATTACATCGCCCCCAAGGGCGTGAAACAAGACTATATCGGTCTCTTTGCGGTTACCGCAGGCATCGGGGTTGAAAAAAAGGAATCGCAATTCCAGGCAGCCCATGACGACTACAGCTCGATTATGTTCAAGGCCATCGCAGACCGAATGGCTGAAGCCTTTGCGGAGTGCATGCACCAGCGTGTGCGAAAAGACCTTTGGGGTTATGTGGCCGATGAAACTTTGAGCAATGAAGAACTCATTGCAGAGAAGTATCAGGGTATTCGTCCTGCCCCTGGTTACCCCGCCTGCCCAGAACATACCATCAAGAAAGCCATGTTCGAGGTCATGAACTGTGGCGAAATCGGGATGTCACTGACCGAGAACTTTGCGATGATGCCTGCAGCCAGTGTCAGCGGATTTTATTTTAGTCATCCCCAGAGCCAATACTTCAACGTGTAACACCTCCAGACAATGGATTGCCAGCCGGTAATCCGCTGTCTGGAACTTGCCGCCGGTTTTTGCCACACAAGACATCAGTAGATTAGCGAACTGTCTTCTCAGGTCCGCATTTTTCTTGACTGGGTCCGCACATGCTGGCAAATCAAGTGCTTACCGATTGGTTGGCGATACATCAAGCAGTCGGTCTGAACTCTGCCATGCAGGGGTGGCTGTATGCCCTGTCAGTCGGCCGCAACTATCTGTTAAGTGCCGATGAATGGGCCGTGCTGGGGTCAAATTCCCGGCAAACACCGGTAGTACCTGCCTGCCTTCAAAACACGGCTATTTCCACCAACACGCGCCTTGAACTGAGGCAACAGCTACCCCGCAACAGCGAGCGCTTTGTGATCGTTGGTGGGGGGCCAGTGGGACTTATGCTGGCTGTGGCCTTGAAAAAATTATTTGGCCCCCGCATTGTGCTTCATGTTCTGGAAAACAGAGTCAACAGCGAAGGTCAGGGCACTGCTTTCACAAGAAGTTGGCCTATCAACATTCCTGTCAGCGAATTCATGTTTTTTAATCACCCTTCAGGAATCAATTCTGTGGCTCCTCTGGGCGAGTATCTGCCATGGACACTTCGCGAACTGGAAGGTTATCTGTTGTCACTCGCACAAAGTCTTGATTGTCAGCTTGTCTACTCAAATGAAAAAACTGAAAACCTGTTGTTGCAGCTTCAGCCAGATCTCGTATTCGATGCAACAGGTGGGCGATGGCGGGCAAAAGGTCAACTGAAAAAAGAGTGCGAGGTGGTCTTGTGCAGTTCAGATCTGGAAACTGTTCAAGGTTATTGCGCGTTTGGCGTAAATCCCGTCGCAATAGCCCCCAGCGATGCGCGCAACCTGGCGGTTTCGGTTTACGACAACGGGGACTGTCGACCAACTTTGAACGGTGTGCCGCTCTCCAGCTGGATGTTGAAAATTCGAGGCATTCCCCGGCACCTGGGTCCTGTTTTGATCGAAAAAATTCGTACGATTAATCACGACAATTGGATTTATGTATGGCCCACGCATTTGAGCTCAGGAGAATGGATCGCCTTTTTTGGTTTAAGGCAGGATGACGCGTGGCTGCTTCAAAACGAAATCAAGGACCCGCTTTCTCTTGATCAGGTATGGGATAACTTGTCAAAGCTGTCCGACCCAAGGTGGAAAATCATAGTGAAGGTGCTGGCTTCGGGCGCCGTTGGGCATCACTCCGAATGCAGGGTAGACCCACCGTTTCTCTGGGCTCCACATTTGTACATTGGCGATGGTTCTGGGTGGCCGCATCAGCAGGGTGTTCCAGTGATACCTGTTGGCGACAGTTTGTTTCACGGGCATCCCCAAGTGGGCAATGGTTTGGGCTCGCACCTCAATATGATTAACCTTTTGATTCAGCAACTGCAACGAAGCAACGGTTAATGTCGTAAAGCCTCAATTTTCAATCGCATTGAGCGAAAACTCGGAACCATCTTCTTGGGAGCAACACATACAGTAGTCAGCAGTAATCTAATCGGTGACAGGCGTGCAAACAAAAAAGTTACTTTCTTCAATTAATGAGTTTGCCCGCCTGGCGTCAAACCGATCGGAGTTGGTGGGTGCATGCTTTGTTCTGGTAATCATCGTCATGATGGTTATTCCCCTTAGCCCCGTACTTCTGGATATTCTGATCGCCGTCAATATCAGCGCCACCATCGTGCTCGTAGTCAGTGCGATGTTGCTTGAAACTCCCCTCAAGTTTTCATCTTTTCCCGCCATTCTCCTGATGACCACGCTTTTCAGGTTGGCTCTTACCATTTCCACAACAAGACAAATTCTGTTGGAGGCGGACGCCGGTCACATCATCCAGACGTTTGGAGAATTTGTGATTGGGGGCAATGTCACCGTCGGTCTGATCATGTTTTTGATTCTGGCTATCGTGAATTTTCTCGTAGTGACGAAAGGATCTGAGCGAGTGGCCGAGGTGGCCGCCCGATTCTCGCTCGATGGTATGCCGGGTAAACAAATGTCGATTGACAGCGACCTTCGCGCGGGCAACATCACGCAAGCTGAAGGCAAGCAAAAGAGAGCCATGCTCGAGAAAGAGTCGCAGTTATTTGGGGCCATGGATGGCGCAATCAAATTTGTAAAAAATGACGCGATCGCGGGCTTGATCATTACAGCGATCAACCTGATCGGTGGGATCGCAATAGGCATGTTGCAAAAAGACATGACCCTGTCCCAGGCTGGTTCGATCTATTCAGTGTTGACAGTGGGTGACGGACTCATTGGCATTATCCCATCGTTGCTAACTTCTGTCGCAGCGGGTTTGATTGTGACCAGGGTTACAAAAGGCGAAGCCGATGGATCAAGCACCGCCCAAGACATGATCCTCGATCTCACATCCAATGCCCGTGCGTTGCAAATCAGCGGCCTTTTTTGTGCATGCTTCGCCTTGGTTCCAGGCATGCCTGCTGTGGTGTTTCTTGTGGCATCTGCACTTTTGCTCGGCAAGTCGTTTTTTGTAGACAAGGGCAACAAGAAGAACGACATCGAGCCTCAGGCGCAGCACATTGATGATGCGTTAAATGCGGCAGCAATCGGCAAGGATATGGAAGACATCACGCTGACAAAAACATTCTTGCCGATGGAGGTCAAGATTCCTGGAAGCCTTGAGCCGAATCTGAAACAAATGTTTCGGTCGATCTGCAAGGCATCACGTAACCAGTTAATCGAAGAATCTGGCGCGCTTTATCCCACCATTGATTTTAGCGAGCATGCCGCCCCGCAGATTGAATTCCATGTCTTCGGTGTACCCATGCTTGAGATTGATCCGTCTGATCGAAGAATTGCAGTATTTTGCGAGCCCTCTCGACTGGAGAGTTTGGGAATCGATGTTGTCCGAGAACGAGATCCCATCTTGGGCAGGGATTTCTACCTGACCGAGCCCGTCAACAAAAATAGCCTGGATAAAAACAATATTTCTTACTGTTGCTTTGAGAAGAGATGGAGCAACTTGATCATTGGTCTTTTTGTTTCAAGATCGGTCGATTATTTCAATCTGAATGACTTTCAAAGACATGTCGCAAGACTGTCCGACAAGAATGGTGAGCAACTCAAGGAATTGGAGCGGGTACTGCCGCTGTCCAAGGTCACAGAAGTTTTCCAGAAACTGCTGATTGAGCGGGTTTCAGTCAAGAACATTCGAACGGTTCTAAATTGTCTTATTGACTGGGCCCAAAGAGAGCGAGATGTCCTTGTGATTGCAGAGCAGGTGCGCAAGGGGCTGTTTGAACAAATAAGTTTTCAGCATTGTGTGGACAAAACCTTCAGCATTTGTACCTTGTCGCCAGACTTCGAGCAGTCAATCCGCGAAAGCATACGAAGTGATGGCAGTCGAACATTCATTGATGCCGATGCATCGTCCCTGAACTTGATGGTCGACATGATCGAAGTGCAATACAGCGAGTTCTATCATTTCGAAAAGTTGCCTCTGCTAATCACATCAATGGATTGCAGGGCACATGTCAGGATGCTGATCCAGGACAGGCTAAGCGCAGTGCCTGTTCTTTCGTATCAGGAAATTTCGAATCGCTACGGAATTAAGTTGCTGAAGTCTATTGAGTACGACGATTCACTAATAAGCATCAATCACGACACTAGAGAGGCCTAAAGATGCTTGCATTGAATGTTGAAGTAACCTCTGGCTTACATGCAGGTGCCAAGTGGAAATTCAATCATGGCATTGTGACACTTGGAGGAAATGCGAACTCTGAGGTTTTTCTTTGTGATGACGGAATTCCTGATCAGTGCCTGAAGCTTCGTGTACATGGCAACAGGATTACCTTCGAGGAAATCTCAAGTGATGTTCGCTTCTTGGGCCAAGCCGGCAAAACGCCAAGCCGGGTAATTTACGCAGGTCAGTCGATGACGATAACCTGCCGCCAGGTTCAGTTTACGATCACTGCGAACAGCGAATCAGGTCTTTTGTGGTCGAAGTTTACGAACAATGGAGCCCGTTTCTTCGGAGGTGCACTGGAGTTGGTTCGTTCAATCGGGCCAGGGACTGTGATGGCAATCTCTTGCCTGTTTGGCCTGATGGCGACCACCGTCATTCTCTTCTTTGGTTCAGCGAATTTCTCGGAATCTCAAGCGTTCCCCGCTGCCAACTTGATAGAAAATCCAAAGGCGATACCACCTCCTCCTGCACCACCTGTGGCCGACCAGTTGCTCAGGGTTGTTCAACTTCAACTCTTGCAATTCAAAGGGGAGCAGAAATTAAGCGACTTCGACGTGAATATTGAATACGAGAAGGTTCGTGTGAGTGCAAGGGGCTCCATGAGCAGAATGCAGTTGCAAATTTTTGAGTCGCTCATCAAACGGATATCGTCCGACCATGGCCGGCAGATAGAAATCATTGCCACTTTGAGCCTGACCGATGAGCAGAAAGCTGTCGATGACATTGAAGTCGCCGGCGTGTTGTTGGGAGCCCAGCCTGCTTTGATGTTGCGCGATGGAACCAGGCTTTTTGTAGGAGCCAGTTATCAAGGCGTTGTCTTGGATCAGGTGTCTGAAAGTGGCCTTGTGTTTGTCGGAAGCACCCGTTATGAGTTGCCACTATGACAGCCATGAATGAGTTGATTGATTTGTCGAGTTGTACACCCGGCACACCAGATCCTCTGGCGCGATTTAAGGCAAGAATTCAAACGCTGGACCCGGTCACACGTGTTGGTCACGTACATGAAATCGTGATGAATACACTGCGCGCAACACTGCCAGATATCACTCGGGGAGAAATGTGTGAGATCTCCTGCGAAAACGGAAAAACCGTGCTGGGCGAAGTTGTTGCTTTCAGCGGCAACGAGGCCACAATCGCTTGCCTAGATTCTGTTGATGGCGTGCGCCTAGGATCCAAGGTGACACCGTTTGGGCGTCGACATTGCATCGAAAGCCACGCCGGGATAGTTGGCCAGGTTCTTGATGGCATGGGCAGGAACATGCTCCATCCGGCGGATCGCTCAACTTGGGCACTTTCTTTCTCTTCAGACTCGGTTCCGGTAATGCGACAAGCGCCGCTGGCAGCAGAGCGCCCACCTGTTTGCCGTCACCTGGAGACTGGTGTACGAGTCATCGATGGGCTCAACAGCATTGGTGTCGGGCAAAGGGTGGGCGTATTTGCACCGCCTGGCTGCGGAAAAACCACGCTTCTGTCACAGATCGCTCGTGGCGTAGACGCGGATATTGTTGTGTTTGCGCTGGTGGGCGAACGGGGCCGAGAGCTGCGTGAATTCATGGACCGTGAGATAAGCACCGAGATCCGATCCAAAAGTGTTTTTGTTTGCGCAACGTCAGATCGATCGCCAACAGAGCGAGTCAGGTCAGCATTTACCGCCATGACCATTGCTGAACATTTTCGCGATCAGGGAAAATCGGTGTTACTTCTGGTCGACTCAATCACCCGTCTTGCAAGGGCTCAGCGTGAAATTGGATTGATGGTAGGAGAACCCGCAACTTCAGCTGGGTTTACTCCATCTGTGTACAGTTTGCTTCCCCAACTTGTAGAACGGGCTGGAAGGACAAACCAAGGTTCCATTACCGCGATATTCACGGTCCTGATGGAATCTGAAAAGTTTGAAGACGATCCGCTGGCCAGCGAGGCCAAAAGCCTGCTTGACGCGCATATTCTGCTCAGCCAGAAATATGTGGAGTCAGCTCATTTTCCAGCGGTTGATCCCCTGCGTAGCCTTTCACGGGTGATGGATCATATTGTTTCTCCCGAGCATGTCAAGTTATCCCAGGCCGTTCGGCGCATCTTGTCGATTCATCAGGAAATGGAGTTACTGGTTCGGCTCAATGAATATCAGGCGGGAACAGATCCGATCGTGGATGAGGCACTTCGGGTTGTGCCCAATCTCAAGGACTGGATGCGGCAGGGTCGAAACGAAAACTCGCCAACGCAGGAGACCTTCAAGGGCCTTGCGAGAATCGTATCGTCTTTTCAAAGCTTGACTGAGAGGGCTTGATTTGATGAAGCAAACTCACTTTCAGCTACAAACCGTATTGAGAATTCGCAGTATTCGGGTCCGGAGGCAAGCGGCGATGGTGGCTGAGTCGGAGAACAAGCTCAAGCAACAATTGACCGCCCAGCAGCAACTACAGCGAGACCTGATCGCCATTCAGGAAAACCATGTTCAAACACGTCGTGCAAAGCTTGAAAAACTCAAGGGTGGGCAGACAAACATTCGGGAATTTCTTGAATTGAAAGACAGTGAGAACACCTTTGACTGGAAAAGAAACCAGATGACCCGTGAGGGTGATGTGCTTGGTGATCAAATCCAACAAAGTAGAGTGGATTGGATTGCTGAAAAAACAAAGTACAAAGAACTGGAAAAAGCAAGCATTAAGGTTGAGGAATATCTCAAGCTGGATTGGACATGATGAATGAACTTGGTGATATTCCTGAAGCTGGTGAGTTCCTGGACGATCAATTCGATGACGCCGAGGTATTGGAGTTCTGGTCAACATCTGAATTAATGTCTTTGTCGTCACTGCCCAGGAACCAAGTAATCTCCTGCCCTGCATTGAATATCCGCCAGCAGTTGTACCAACTGGATCATCCCAAGCTCAGATCAAATGAAATCCGTCGTGCCGAGGGCATGAGTTTGTCTTTGTCCCTGAGGGATTACCTGCTGCTTGAGATTGAAGACGCCCAGCAACAGTCATTTATTCTTGCTGTACATCCAGACTGGGTCTGGAAATCGAGTGCGCATTTGATTACGCCTGAGCTATCAAGATGGGCTGTCGACCATGCTCCTGAAATTATTGGTTTCATTGAATACTCGTTGATCGAGCTGTTTGACTTTTTTGACTGGATTCCCCGGGGCATCAGCCGATCCCCTTGCCCAGAAATTGAAAACCCAGTCGAGGACGCGCTGTATATCAATGACGAGAAGTCTACGCAATTGATCGCTTTCGGAAGCAGTTCAGCCTTAAACCGGGCGGAACTGGTTCTTCGTGCCTACAGTACAGACTACAGAAAAAACTGCCTGTGGCTGGGGCAATCAATCTTCTATGAATTAAGACTCAATTTACTGCTCAGCAAGACCGCCTGGAAGTTGTCGGAAATCTCCTCTGTCTCTGCGGGCGACCTGTTGTACTTGCAGCAGCGTAGAAGACGAGAAGGGCTGGTTGAGCTGAGAGCGAAAATGATCAGCAGCTCTACAAGCACGGTTCAATGGACAAGAGAGGTAAATTTCACAATGACAGACAAAGACGCCAAAATTCACATTGGAAATACTTCGTGGGAAAGGGTTGAACAATCATTTGATGACGATGGGGATAACTTGCTTTCAGAAAGTCTGCACAGCGATTCTGATCCTGAGTATGAATCGAATGCGGCTTCACCCTCTTTGTTGTCCAGCCAGCGAATCGTCGAAGGCGTGAGCGGCCCCGAAGACGTAGTTCTTGAGGTAATCGCGGGCGTAACACAAGTTGACTTCAACGAGCTTTGCAATATTCAGGATGGAAGTTTGATTGAACTTCAATCCCACACTTTGCCCATGGTCAAGTTGGCAGTGCGTGGCGTGCCAATTCTGGAAGGTGAGTTGGTGCGCTTCAAGGAAGTCTTAATGGTTCAAGTCACACGAAGGATAAGCAATGGGTCCAGAGACGATTAATCCAATATCGTTAATTGTTACGGTTGCTTCGCTTTCTTTGGTGCCTTTGGTGGCAGTTACCGCAACCTCTTTTCTGAAGATATCCGCCGTACTGCTGATACTACGCAATGCAATTGGTGTTCAACAGGTGCCCTCGAACATGGTGCTCTATGGCATCTCGATGGTGATCACACTGCTGGTGATGGGACCCGTTCTACAGGATGCCAGTCAGAAGTTTGCTCCAGAAGGCAATTTGCCAGGGAACGGTACGGAAATGATTTCAGCGATCGGGTCAGCCATTCCACCCTTTAAAGTGTTCATGTTGAAGCACACAAATCCGGACTATCACGACAGTTTCTACCAAACCTCGTTGCGAATTTCCGAGAAGTATCAGGCGCCTGAGTTGGATCGAAATGACCTTACCGTGGTGTTGCCGGCGTTTGTCGCCTCCGAATTGTCGGAAGCTTTCAGGCTTGGACTTTACCTCTACCTCCCGTTTGTGATTATTGATCTTGCAGTTTCCAGTGCATTGATGGCGCTCGGAATGATGATGGTGTCGCCCATGTCACTGACAGTTCCGGCAAAAATTCTGCTTTTTGTAGCCGTGGAAGGCTGGGCGAAAGTATTTTCGGGTTTGATTTCATCCTACGGAGTCTGACAATTGATTACCAATTTTGTGAGTCAGGCGCTCTGGATTTCTTTGCTGGTTTCCCTTCCTGTAGTAGGTATAACGGTCGTACTCGGTTTCATCTTGGGGTTCTTGCAGGCAATTTTTCAGTTGCAGGATCAGGCACTGCCATTTGGTATCAAGTTGGTCGCATGTGTGGCGTGTTTAATCATGTTGGGTCCCTGGATCGCGGGGATGATGATGCAATACACCAATCAGATCTTTGAAATCATTTCGATGTCTGCTGCCTATGGTTGATTTGCTTGCAACAAACACCGACTCCGTTCGTGCTTTCCTTGCCCTGTTGGCCTACTACTTGCCAAGAACATTGCTGTTTGTTGCCTTCATGCCCTTGCTTGGAAAGGGTAGCAATAGTGGCTTGATTAAAAGTGCAATTGGAATCGCGATTGTTTTGCTCCCGGTTCAAATCGCCTTTGCATCCAGTTTTCCTCATCCCGCAACCCAAGACTTCGTGGTGTTTACGTTGGTAACCGAAGTGATGCTGGGCACTTTGTTGGGACTGACGATCGCACTTCCTTATTACATTTTTATGGCTTTTGGGGCCTTGATCGATGTGTATCGTGGTGCGACCTTTGCAGCTCAGGCAAACGGGCAGGATTCCGGGGAACAACTTCCCCTTGAGAATCTCTTTGGTTTGCTTTTCACGGCACTCATTTTTGCGGGGCCGGGTCTTCATGCCATTACACAACATCTTTTGTACAGCTATGCCACTTTTCCTCCCGGGCTCATTCAAGTCGGGAATTTTGATACCTGGGTAGTCGCATTGGTGCAGTTGGTTGTTGATTATCTGGCCTTTGCCGTTCTTCTATCGGGACCAATTCTGATTATTATCATGCTCGTAGAATTTGCCATGGAAATTCTTTCAAGTTTCACGCCGCAGATGCAGGTTTACAGCTTGCAGTTTGGGCTTAGGTCTGTCTTTGGAATTGCTGGATTGATCCTGGTGCTTGAGTTTGCAGAAGAGGAGATATTTAGAATCTTTGGTGATTACTCAACAACGCTGTCCACATTGTTGGGGTTGGTGCCATGAGTGGAGAAAAAACCGAGTTACCCACAGAAAAAAAGAAAGAAGACAGTAAAAAGAAAGGTCAGGTAGCGGTTAGTAAAGATGTCTTGACACTTTTTCGGCTGACTTTCATTTACATGTTGTTGTTTTCAGTCATGGTTCATTACTTCAATGGGTTTCTTGAATTAATTGACTCCACAATCGCTGCCGGATTCTCCCGAAAATTCACGCTCAATTCAGAAATCTCCAATCTCGCGATCAATCTTTTTCTTGAAATCGTAATGCCAATCGTTGCAGTAGCAGTTCTTGTCGGGATTGTTGGTACCTGGGCTCAAACCGGTTTGGTGATTGCTCCTGAAGCGGCCATGCCGTCATTTAAAAAGCTGAATCCAATTCCAACGATCAAAAATATGTTTTCAAAAAAATCGTTGGTTCAACTGGTGATTTCAGTTGTTAAAAGCATATTGCTTGCAGTCGTCATTTACTACGTTGCCATATTCAATCTCGAGGACATCGTCTACAGCTATAGGGCTGGTTTGGATGTCATGCTCACTCTCATGTGGGATCTGTTGCAGCAGGCGGTCACAATCATTCTGGGTTTGTTTATCAGTCTTTCTGCAATTGACTGGATTGCAACGTACTTTGATCATCTCAAGCAAATGCGCATGAGTAAAAACGAAGTCAAGGATGAGAACAAGGAAATTCACGGTAATCCAGAGGTTAAGCGCTATATCAAACAGGGGCATCGGCGATTATTGAATGCCTCGCTACAGCGGGTTCCAAATGCCAAAGTGGTGGTGACAAACCCCACCCACCTTGCTGTTGCACTTGACTACGAGCCAGGCGTGCACGATTTACCTTATGTTCTCGCCATGGGCGCTGATGAAGACGCAAAACTTATTCGGGAGCTTGCTGCCAAGCATAAAATTCCTGTCGTTGAGAATGTACGGTTAGCCCGAATGATCTATTCCGACTGCGATGAAGATGAATACATTCAGCGCCCACACCTGGAACTGGCAGCAGCGGTTTTCAAACTGGTTTTCTCTTTGTCAAAGCCACGGAACTAACAGACTCTTTTTTCTCACTTAGAACACGAGTACTTCTATTTGAGAACAAGATGAATGATCTTCACATACCTTCGCAACTGCCGTTTGTTCTTTCATCCTCAAGGGCGTCGGTGGCAAGTACCGCAGATCAATCCCACTTTGCTCGATTGCTGGAAGGCATGCGCGTTGCTTCAAGCCCAACTCAACCCGGAATGAATACAACAAAATCGCCCGGGCCTGAACGAGGGGAAATTGGTGCAGCACTTCTGAATGATGTTCACGGACTAGATCAGATCATTGAAGGCATGGCCGTTGCAGCCAAGCTAAACAGCCAGGAAATTCAGTCCAACGGTGACCATCTGTTCAATCTAACCGAGTCCATATTGAGACTCGAAGTGGATGGGGACACCTATTTCATGCAAACCAATTACGCATCTCAGCGAGCAACAGAATTTGGCGAAGAGTTGGGATCGTTGACCAGGGGGCGTCCATGAGGCTCAATCTGATTAAACTCCTTGTGATGATTATGGCGGCTGTTACCTTGCAGGCATGCGGGTCTCGAATTGCCCTGTTCCAGGATCTCAACGAGGCAGATGCAAACGAAATCTACGCGGTCCTTCTTGACTCGGGTATTCCTGCCCAGAAAGAACAAGGCAAGAACGGTATCTCAATCAGTGTTCCCCAGCGTATGTCCGGTGATGCGCTTCTGGTCCTGAAAGCTCGAGGTTTGCCAAAAAGCAAACGAGGCACCATTGGTGAGATATTCAAGAAGGACAGCATGATTAGTTCTCCACTCGAGGAGAAGGCACGCTACCTGTTTGCCCTTTCACAAGAGTTGGAGCAAACGCTTCTCACCATTGATGGCGTGATTTCCGCCAGAGTCCACTTGGTCCTGCCAGAGCGCCCGGCACCCGGCGAGCAGTTGATCCCATCGTCGGTGGCTGTTTTTGTAAAGCACAAAACAGACTCGCCGTTTCAGGCATACATTTCCAAAATCCGTGAGCTGGTCAGCAGCAGTATTCCGGGTGTTGGTGGTGGAAATGCCGAACGAATTTCAATTGTCGCAATTCCCTCCAATGAGTACCTTGAAAAGGGATTGCCTCTGATCTGGTATGGCCCGATGGCCTTGATGCCAGAGGACCGCGTGGCTTTTCTCATGGTGATCTACACACTCATCGGCTTGTGGCTTTTGTCGATGGGCGCCGTTTACCTTTCTGTGGCAGATCAGAAAAACTGGCCAAAGTTTTTGCATGTCTTCAAGCGAGGTTCTGTCGATGATAGATGACGAAAACATCGCAGCACAGTGGTGGCGTTGGTGGACCAACCCATGTGAAGGCATGCATCCAGACAAAATCAAATGGCTGAAGGCCCAAGGTATCGTGTGGGCAGACAGGCATGAGCCTTCGGTAATCATCAAGATTCGACGATTAATGAATCTCTCTTGCTTGCCAGATAGCCAAATGACTGCTGCACCCAGTCGTTTGATCCTGGGTTTGGTTGATCACGCTGAGATGGAAAGTGAGCTTTCACAGTTCGCCTGCCTGGTTCTGGATGACTCTATCTTGACAGCAAGACCCAGTGACTGGGAGCAGTTGCATGGTGTGCACAATACCGAAGTTATTCGTGACTTGATTTCTACTTTCCGAACACTGTCTCCTGGACTGGAAACCATTCGAATCAATATTGTGACTTCGTTGCAGCGAGTACAAAGTGAGGCTGTGAAAATCAATCAGGCCATATTGATTGTTCTCGGTTTGTATCTTCGAAAATTTTCTCCGGTTTTCTATCAACGCTGGTTGCTTGGTGTTTCAGATCAGGTCGCTGCCTATATTCATGAAGTTCCGTTGTTGTCCAGAGATGATCTTCTTCAGGAATTTGAATCCTGGATTGATCCCGCGATTGAGAACATTATCGGAAATTTTGTTCAGCAGTTTGAGATTCCCTTGCTTGATTTGAATGAGGCATAGACACCATGCTTGGCTTACTTCGCGAGATCGACGTTCCTGTTGATTTTCAGTTCACTGGAAACTGGATCAAGGGTTCACTGATGGATCAGGTTTCAGATTATCAAACGCTGGTCGCAACAGCGCATCGTCATATCCAGGAGATGAGGGATCGCGCGAAATTGGAGATTGAAACCCAGAGAACCGAGGTCATAGAAGACGTCGCAAAACGTGGCCAGAATGATCTGCAACAGTTCTTAAACCTATTCGAGAAAAGACGCATGGAGCTTGAGACCAACTCAGCCATGGCATGTATGGAGGTGAGTCGAATGGCCATTGCGCAATTCATCAAAGAGGCTCCCGAGAAAACCAGGCTCAACGCTTTGATTGAATTACTTCTCGGGAAAATCCAGTCACGATCCAGTTTTACCCTTCGAGTTCATCCCGGGCAAGTTGAGCTGGTAGAGACCTTGATAGCAGAGAAGTTTTCTTCTTTACTGAAATTGAGCAAGTGGCAGGTTATCCCAGACTCCACCGTTGCACCAGATCGGCTGGTTGTTGACTCTGCCGGTGAGTCGTATATCGATGTTTCAGTCGAGAACTGGCTTGCAATTTTGGGGCAAGAACTTCTATCGCTTAAAGGCTATTTCGATGCCCAAGCAACTTTAAAGCAAGGTCAGTCATGATTCAACTTAGAGCAATATTGATCGCTTTCTTGATGGCTGTGTTCACATTGCCAGCGTATGCGAACACAGCCCAAAAAACAGAACCTGTTATTTATATCGCCAAGGATGAGCGGCCGTCACGCGTCATATCGTATTTGTTGGGGCTCTTTGGGAGAGAACTGATTACTTCGGATCTTCCTTCCACGCCGGTTAGCGGTCGATTCAAAGTGAGTTCTGTGGAAGATGTGATGGGTTATTTCACAGCAGCCTATCAAATGAACTGGTTTCAAAATGGTTCCTCGGTGTATCTGTATCGGGCCAGGGACTGGAAAACCAGAAAAATCTATGTCGGTGATTTTCCCCCTTTGACAGATTGGGAAGATCTTCTCAAAAACTCAGGCCTTCATTACCCACAATTCAGTGTGGTGTACAACGAGAAACACGATGAACTGATCGCATCAGGCCCACTGGCTTATCTGAAACTACTTGAATCCGCCTTTGGCCGAGAGCGACCAGAGCCCGGGCAGGATGAGCCTGATCTGATGGTTTTTACGCTAAAGCATGCTTCAGTTGAGGACAGAGAGATCAACTTGAGGGATCGAACTTTTGTATCCAAAGGCGCGCTTACAGTGTTGCTGGAACTGCTGGGCTTAAAGAATCACTCTTCGGTTGGAACCACAGTACCTACACCAGTCAATCGGACAACCCACCTGGATCCATTAAAGCCAGCGGGGTCTATCGGTCAACAGGATTTTGTTGAGAATCAGACATCCACCAGACGCACTGATATTCCCTCCAAAGCGCAAAAAGAGGATTCAAAAATAAGCCCGTTTTCCGTAACGGCAGATCCAAGAACAAACTCAATTGTCATACGTGATACCAGGTCTCGATATGAGTACTATCGAAAACTGATCGAGCAACTCGATGCGCCTATCGCCATGGTGGAAGTAGAAGCCATGCTGGTCGAGGTTGATAAAGCGACGCTGGATGAACTCGGTATGGAGTTTGGACTTCGCGCTGGTGGTGTTCAGTATGATTTTCCGGGCGAGAACATTGAGCTTGGAACCGTATCGCTCTACAGCGGTGCGAGTTCGGTGGTAGACCCTGGGCGTTTTCTCGCAAGAATTCGCGCTTTGATCGCAGATCAAAATGCCAAGGTGTTGGCAAGGCCAAACATCGTCACCCAAGACAACATCCCTGCGTTTATTGATCTGTCGGAAACTCAGTATTTGAGAGTGACTGGCGAGCGTGTTGCGCAAATTGTGCCGGTCACGGCAGGCAGCCTTCTGCAGGTCACCCCGAGGCTTGTCAGGAAAGACAGCGGAGAGGAAATATTCCTGCGGGTAGACATTCAAGACGGAAGTTTGACTCAGGCAGGTGAGGGTTCACCTACTGTCAGAAACACAGTGTTGAGTACCCAGGCCGTGGTCAATGTTGAGAAAGCCTTGTTAATCGGTGGCTACAACCGGGATAGTGAAAATTCGAACAACTACAAGGTGCCTTTGCTTGGTGACCTGCCCTTCATTGGAAAGGCATTTTCTTACACCGAAAAGCAAAAGCAAACCATGGTGAGGTTATTCCTGATCACGCCTCGCGTCATCGAGCTACCACCCGATGGGAGAAGTTCAACAAAACGCGCCATCGACACGATTAAGGAAAATTTCCGACTCGAGAATGATGAGAATCTCAAAATGACGCCATCGTTGAACCTGGGCCGCTTGCCACAACAGTCCATTTCCTTGAGGCAGTAAAATGAGCGTAGACATTGGTCACATCAGGCCTTTGCCTCAGGGGCAATCCAATCCACTGGTCGATGCCGCCGAGGCGCAGCGAAGCGGGGCTCTACGGCATCTGTTAAAGCAGGCAATCCAGTCCAAGTCGGTTAAACACCAGGCAAAACTGAATGAATCGATGCCATCTGGCGCAGCTTTGCATGCCAGTGCAATTCGTCCGGTTGCTGAATTGCAGATATCGAGTGCAGAACAGGCCGCGTCTTTCTCCTTGAAAGGACGTGAACTTGATGATGAAAAATTAACCAGAAAGTTCAGGGACCAATTCAAGTCGTTGACCACGGGTGACGAAAAGTTTCTTGAGCTTTGTATCCATTCCTTGATTGCTGCTACTGAGCAGCACACCACCAGTATTATTGATGAACTGGGTACGGTATCGCCCGATCAAAAAACAGCTCTTAAATTTCTGCTGCTGCAAATCACTTTGCTTGATGCGGAGCGCTATGCGATTGGCTCTGAAACCCTTTCGCAGATCAAGACAAAACGAGATCAGATTCTTGCCGCACACAATCAATCGTTAGATGATTTTCTCATCACGATGGCAGTAACCACCATGGCATCGGGGCCATTGAAAATTGGCCATCGGCAGTTGATGGCTGCAAACAGAATGCTGACTAAAAATGAAGACCTGGGCTCTCTGGAGATCTACGGGTTTCTCTCGCGCCTCATTGCCAGCGATCCAAATCGCCTTTTGGTGAAACTGAAGGTTCTCAGGGAGCAGTGGTTGCTGTTGTCAGATCGGGAGCGCACGCAGTATCCGCTGGAGCTAACTGCCCAACGTCAGCACTTCATTCAGTCACGAATTCGACAAATTGATCTGATTAGCACCAGCATTGCTGACCTGGATCGGATCAAAACCGTTTGCCTCAAAGCTGGTGTTGAAAAAGTACCCGAATCGGCAAAGGTACTGCTGGAACTGGTTGGTTTGTCCGGATCTACCGGTGTGGGATCGGCCAACAAGCTGAGCAGGCTGTTTGAGTCGATGAGTCCGGTGGTAAAAGGCACCCAAATTTATTGCATGAATCTTCGAGGATTTATTCAGCGAGGAATGATTTTTTTGGGTAGACAGAACGAGAAAACATTTTCCCAATTGGTGCTGCAAATTAATTCTGCACTTAAAAGCAGCTATCACACTAAGGCAGCTGACGCAGAGGTGAAGTGATGCTTCAAAAAAATGATCCGGAGATTGGTACTGATGACATTGTCGAACTTGCCCAGATCGACTCCTGGATGTTGGGTACTGAAAAAGTGAATGGAATCGTAAGCGGTCAACAACTGTTCATGGTCTCGGAATCTTTGCCATTGGATCGCACCAGTTTCGTTCGAGGCATCGAGAGAATTAATCGCCAGAAGCCGCTAGGCCGCGGTTATCAACTGGAGGCGTTTCTAGAGCCATGCTGTGGATGCCGGGTAACTGTTGACTCGGGTTGGGAGTTGGTCAATACGTCAATGCACACCGAGTTTCTGAGCCGGTTTTTACAAGAACTTAAATTGGGGAATCTGGATGATTAAAGTGTTTAGTGAAACCTCACCTGCTTCAGCATCACCAGATCCCAATCGAAACAGACAAACACGAAGAGAACAGGGAATCGAGTGGAGTGAGCGGATGCTTAAGCCTGAGTTCTCGAAAAATGGAATCTCAAAAGCAGGCACAGGACAGAAATCGATGGTTGAGAAACATGATCTTGAGAATACATTTTTCTCAATGTTGTTGGATGAACAAGCAGTTACGCAAAGTACTGATTTTGAGGGAACTTTGAACTCCAATTCTTCACTTAATAAACAGGAAGGCAATAAAAAAAATGTGGAGTTGGAAGAGCAGTTTTACATCAAGTCCGATGATTTTGGATCTGCCAAAGTCGAAGTAAAACTGAGTTCAAATGTTGTGTTGTTGCATGTGGTTGTAGAGCAACCGCTGCCAGTTCAGCATATCTCGATTCTCCAAAAGCTCGTGGCAAGTAGATTGGGTCAGCAGTTCGGCAAAAATTTTGAGGTGCAAATCACATGCAAGAATTGAGCGCAATGACAGGACTGGTATCTGGAACTGGAGGCAAGGGCCCCAATAGTTTCAGCCTTGAGAATGGAAAGATTTTTCAGAAGTTGGTGGAGTCGGAAAGTGCATCACAAAGTAATGTACTGACAACCCTGGTTCAAAAGGCAGAAGACGCTCATCAACAAAGCCGAGTGGACGTTACAAAAGAAATGCGTAAGTTTGATCGGAGTGATGAACTGGTTAAGTTGATTGAAGCGTCTCACGTGAGTGCCATGCATTCTGTTGAGCTTCAGTTGAGTGGGAAGGTGGGTGGAAAACTCTCCGAGTCTTTTGAACAAATTTACAAGCAGCAATAACAATTATGTCGACTATCTACGGACCCTCGCAAGCAGTGGCCAAACTGGCTGATGGAAGAATGCAGCGGATCATCGAGCGTATCGAGGATCCTAATTTTGGTGGAAATATGCAAGACGTTTTCATGTTGCAGGCGGAGACCACGGTCATGTCTGTGTTGTGGAACCAGGCAGCCAATTTGGTGAAGGATGTTTCTGAGCCTTTGAAGAGTATTGTCAACAAGTGAAGGGAGGTGAAAATGCCAGCTGAAGGCGTGGGAGCAACCCCTGCAGCAGTTACTGCCGATGGGGGGGAAGGTGGAAGAATTGAGAGTTGGGATGACCTGCCCGACTGGGCGAAAGATCGATTGTTTCAGGCTCAGTTTATCGGCATGAAGGTGCTGACCGACGAGCAAGTGAATCAGGCGTTTCAATCCACTCAAGGTAGTTGATCCAAGGTCATTTTTAATTATTTTCTGGAGAAAGTTATGGCTTACATCATTGCATCAAGTGCAGGCTTTGGTAAAACAGCAGACGCGGTTTTGGCTGGCGGGGCCAAGGCGGCCGTGAAATCTGCAAAGAAAGGTACGCTGGCCGGCGCATTCAAGGCTCAAGGCATTATGACGGAGACGGTGATCACCGTGGGTTCCGTTGCTGCAACCAACTCAAGCTTTAATCAAGGCGCGCAGCAGGCTGGCAACAAGTAATTACACTCGCAGCGCCCCGAATCACTGCGGGGCGTTTTTTATTCGATTTTTGTGAGAATAAATCATGGCAATACCGAATACACCCCCGGATTCTCAGCCCAGTCCTTTGGGTGCTGATTCGGACAATCCCTTGGCAGAAGATATCGACACTTCTTTCGATAACGCAACTCAAACCCCACCTGCTCAAGGTTGGTCGGATTCACAGCAAGCAACGCTTGATGAAATTGAACACCTGGAGTCACTTCAAAATTCCGGAAATATTTCCCCGGGCCAACAGCTTCGCTTGCTCGAGTTGAAGGTTCAGTTTCTGGGACAGGTTGGCGCAATCACGCCGGCACAATTAAAGAAAGTAAGTGCTCAGATCAATGATCTGCAAGCACGTTTGGATGTGTGCATGAGCGCCTCACAGACAGATCCAAATGCTTTGAGTGACTTACTGAGTGATCTCAAGGAGTTTGGGGTTACTACGGAAGGCTCCCCACTGGCGCAAAAGCATGAAGCTTTAACTGCCAACCCTACTCTGAGTTTGGAAAGCCGACTGAGGTTTACTGCAGCCCACGAACAGCAAATGGCAGATTCGTATGCTGACGGTAGTAGCGAGCGGACCATGCATTTGAACAGGGTCAGCTATCTGACGGATGTTGCCGACAAGCTGAAGTATTCCGAGGGCAGCCTTGGCACGATGAATATGGAAGACCTGGAAAAAATCAACTTTGCTGATTTGAAGGCGCTGGACCCAACCACGTTGAGAGCTGAAGCCGATTTGTTTAAAGAACTTGCCACACGACGCGAGGCGGAACTTCGGGAACTTTATGCCGAACAAGGGTTGAGTGCCGAGGAAATTGACATAAAAATTGCTGATGATCCACTGCTTGGTTACTTTAACGCCCGTTCGGAAATTGCAACCAAAGCAGCCACTGCGTTGGACGGTGATGTCAGTCCGATGGACAGGGTAAGAATTGGAACCGATTACTTTGCCGATGTGGCCAAGGCCGACGATGTGTTTTACACCGACATGGCCACACTGGCTGCAGCGAACAAAGACGATACCAATAAGGCGCTTTATGAATCAAAGGCCTCTGAGGCACGTGACCGACTCGGTGTAATCAACCGCATCGCTCAAACATTGATTTCAATGCTTGCTCAGGTGAGTACAGACGCCGCGCGCGGCTAAGGAGATTCGAATGACAGCAACTGCTGGGGTCGGTCCTTCAGGTTTGGAGTTTGATGGTTCAATTGATTCCACTGATGAAGTGGGAGCAACAGGTGAGGTTGGCTCCGAGGAGTACGCTGCCAAAATTCTTCGCATCATGCTGTGGATGATGGAGAACAACAGGGAGGCCATGAAAAATTTTTTCGAAGTCCTTTCAGACGGCGATAAAAACAAAGCCGCCCACATGATGGAGGTTCTGGAGAAGAATCTGGAGCAGCTGAAAAAGCAAGAGCGGATGAAGGGCCTGAAAATATTTCTGAAGATTCTGGGTGTTTTTGCCCTCATCCTGTCTGCCATCATGGTGTTGATCAATCCAACGCCCTTTGCTGTGGCCATGTTGGTTATTGCGGTCGCGATGTTTCTGGAGCCCATGATTGCCAATGCGACAGGCAACGAGTCCCTGGTTGGTCAGGCATTCAAAGAGATCTTTAATGTTCTGAAAGATATGGGCCTTCCTGTGTGGGCAGCGGCAATCATCATGGCGGTGGTTGTGGTTGCAATCATGGTGCTCACTGCCATGGGCGCAGCAGCATTGGGTCGGGTAATGGCAGACGTCGGCAGCAAATTTGTACAGATGCTCCGCGGAACCAGCGCTGCAAATGTGGCAGCGGGTCAAGGTACTGGCGTGTCGGGTGCGGTTGTTAAAGCCGTGGATGTGTCTGCAAAGGCCATTGATGATTTCTTGTTGGCTCTCAAAAACTTTGTCACCGAGAACATGCGCAAGATTGTTTTTGCCGCGGACATGACTTCATTGGCTGGTATGAATGCAGGTGAGTTGACCAACGGGGTGCTCAAGTACCAGGTGTCAACATCGCAAGTTTCAATTGACAAATTGATGGCATTTATTGATTTGGTTGTTCAAGGTCTGGATCTCTCCAGAGAAGATGCGATCTCATTCAAGAAATTGATCAGCGATTACGTGAAGCAAATCGAAAAAATGAACTTGGTTTAAAGGAGGAATTATTATGGTTTCCAGTGTTGGTGAAAGTTCAGGTTCTGGCTTGATTACGCTTGATGAAGAGGACGATATACCTGATGGACCAGTGCCTCCTACGGTGCAAAAGTATATTGATGCTGGAGTTATTTCCTATCGTGATGCAAAGGCGATTGGTTTTCTTTCCAGTCCTGAAAATGCAATGTTCATTGCTCTTTTTGAAAGTGCAAGACAAAAAGGGTTGAAACTTGAGTTGCACCGTATTGACACTCAAACCGGTGCTTTTGAATTCAAGATCAAGTCGGCCAATGAAAAATTAAACGGTGCCATCGTGGCACTCACCATGACAGCTGCTGGCGCAGGTTTGGGGTTTGTCGCGGGTTTCTCCATGGCTGGTCGAGGAAAGGCCGAGCCTGTCATGGAAAACATGTCAGGTGTGGTCGGTGGCGGAATATTGCAGGTGTTCAAATCCGCAGGTGAGGTTGGAGAGGCGGCTTTGGGTGTTGATGCTGCTGAGTTTCAGGCCTTTGCTGATCTGTTCGAACAGAATTACCAGGCACTTACCTCTGAAATCAGTCATACCAATGATTCGGCCAGCGCCACGCTCTCTGGCGCCCGTACTTAATCGGAGGACGATTATGTTTGCTTTACATCGTCGATATGTTTACATGTCAGGGATGCATGGTCCAAGTGGCAAGGGGGGTGGGCCTCCGCGTCCAGATCCCCCTCCTCGCTCGGATCCGCCTCCAAAGCCTGCGTTTGATCCTGAGTTGATTGAGGAGCAGGGGCCAGAGGGTTTGCCAGTTTTCGAATCTCAGCCAGGTCTTATTGATTCGGCCTATGCAGCAATCATCGCTGGCGACTCTGCCAGATATGCACATTTGATGGCTGAGATCGGCGGCATACTGTTTGATTACGATGTGGATTACGCCGATGCGGTCATGAAATGGTTTAGTGATTTCGAGCGTGGAGTCAATTCAATACGCGCTGCCATGCAGGGCTTCAGCTCAGAGAAGGGTGACTACAAACTCGGCCCTATCGAGGTAAAAGTGTTTGAGAAAGCAAAGGCCTTGCTTGAAAAAGCAGGCTTCGTTTTGAGTGATGTGCCTGGTGGCGAGATTGTTCAGCGCATGCTTGATGCATACAACAATGGACAAAAATCGATCTCGATTTCCAAGCAGGACGCAAACAAAGTGTTGCAGTTTATGGCACAACTTGAAGACAAAATTGTACCCAGCGAGTTTAAGCAAGATGTGCTTTCTGCTCAGCTTGAGTCGAGCAACAAAAAGCGTTCCAACTTTTTTGAAGCCACCATGCCCGCCCTGTTGAAAAATTTGTACGACCGGTAAGGTATAAATAGTCAGGGCATATTTTTAGAAAAACCCGCGTTAAATCTAACGCGGGTTTTTGTTATGCAGACCATTGGCCTCACCAACCTTGCTTTTACAAATCGCTGTTGGTGGGTGTGGAGTCTTTCAGATTACTTCTTGGGAAACAAGTGCGGGAAGAACAACATCCAGAAAGTGGTTGGCATGCAACTTGGCTTGTTCCAGCGACTCTTGGGGGTTTGTAATTTCACGACCCTCTATACAAAATCGTTTGTTTAGAATCGTCATCGTTTCTTGCAATTTTTTGTCCAGATCTTGATTTTGCACACCTTGTAAGTGATGTGAAAGCAACATCATGTCTGCATTTCTCAGGCGAATTACCCGATTGGTTTTCGCAAATGCCAAGTAGTTGTAGGGACCTCCATCGAGATGAGCGTGCGCCAGTTCATGATTTATTTTCTTTAACTTGTCCACGCAGTGCCCGGTCTTGATACCGAGCTTGCCATCATGAATCAAATAGGTTGCGATTTCTGCAACTTCCTGAACGCTGAATTGGGGCAACACTTTTTGTACATCATTCACAGTTGCACCTTTTTCACCAAAGGCATCAATCACTCCCTGAAGGGTTGCTTTATCGAATGTGACGGTCAGGTTTTCATAAACCATTTCAACTGCGTTTTCATTGTCAATCAGTTCGGTTTGGGTGCTGATCAAGGCTTGCTCCCCCAATCGATTGATTTGCAAAGCCTTGCCCAAGGCCAATGACCCTTTTGCATAAAGGTCGCGCCTGAATGACTGGCCGATGGCGAAGTCCCGAATGGTCTCCCGCATGTGCAAACTGGATTCCTGGTTGATCACCTCAAGTAGAGAGGGAGGGTAAGAGGCGTCGAACAGTTGAACCACGTTGGCGGTACCAAAGTAATCCAGTTTATATTCGCTGATTTCCTGAAGTATTTCCGCAACATACAGCGGTTGCCATGCGGTGTTGTTGTACTCCTGAACAAGATAGGCGGGATCCGAGCGCGACATGCCATCTATTCTCATGTCAAGGGAAGGCAGCATTTCAAACAACACGGCGTTGGCGTCTTTCAATGCGCTCATTTTTTTGATTGCGAGGTCGATGGCTGCTTTGCCTCGCATGTGGTTGTTCAGTTGAATGACCAAGTGTTGAAACGGCGAGGCAGAATGCCAGCCCGGGTAGGTGTTGTAACTGTTGTAGACGATGCCGCCGGGTTTGAGAACTTTTGAAACCAGGCTCCACATTCCTTTCCGAACTTCTTTTGAAACCCAGGTGCTGATTCCATGTGCCACTGCATAATCAACTTCGCCAATCTTGTCGGGCCATTTTGCCAGATCAAGGAAGTCGGCTTCGATGAAGGTGATGTTGCGCAGGGCCAGACGTTTGGCGAGGGATCTGGCATGTGCAATGTGCCTTGGCATGAAGTCAACGCCGATAAACTGACTGTCAGGATGAAGTGCCGCATGAAAGATCAAACTTAATCCCTGTCCACAACCCAGATCCAGATAGGTGAAGTTGTCTTTGGGCGCATCTATTCCCTGAAGGGTGCACATCCATTGGAGATAAGACGGGGATGTTTCGGTGTGATATCCATATTCGTAGCCTTCATCTGCATAGTATCCGTGACTCCAAGAGTTGCTCATTTGACTAGTCCTGTTTTGGTTAAGAATGATTCACTAACAGGAGGTATGTGTAGTCCGGATTTACTTTGGTTCCTCCAGGTTTTTCTGCTGTACCCACAAGATTCTGGAACTATGAGACTCTCGGGCTGTACTCAAGCACTGGAAGTGATCAAATTTTTCTTCAATAGGATTAGGGGTACACCAGTGGAAACAACTTACACCAACTTTCTTCAACTGGTTCCGCCAGCATTGGTTGTCATTTTCCTGCTCTACTTTTCTTACACTTTTTACATTGACTACTTCAAACCGTCTCAAGGCCTGGATAGAACATTGAGACGAATATCAGGCACGCTGGCGTCCATGAAGGAGGGTGACGCAGATCTTCGCAAGATTGGAGCAAGTCGTGTGTTTCGGGAGTCGGGACTGGACAGGTTGTGGGCGGAGTTCTCCAAAACACTGCACGTCCAGCATCTCGATTCGGGTGGGAAAATTGAAAAGCGGGCGCGTTTGACGGTGCCGGCCCGAGCTTACTTCAGTGTTTCAGCAGTGATTGAGGGGCCGTTGAGGGCTCATTACTTCAAACACCTTCCCGGTATCTTGACTGGGGTGGGGATTATTGGAACCTTCTCTGGTTTGTTGTTTGGTTTGAGCAACTTTGATTCCAGTTCGCCAGACACAATGGCGCAAAGCGTGAATTTGCTTTTGTCCGGGGTGCGGGACGCATTTTATGCATCTGCACTTGCGATCACAGTGGCCATGGTCATTACGCACATGGAAAAGCTCCAGTATCGCAAATGCGTAAGTGCGCTGGACGAACTTAACTCAGTGGTTGATTCATTGTTTGACAGCGGAGTTGAGCAAGAGTACCTGGCAGCAATCGCCCACCAGACAAGAGGTTTTGAGAATCAAGCGGACGGATTCAGGAATGCGATTACGGAGTCTCTTGCTTTGGTTGCCAATGAGTCCAAGCTGTCGCAAGAAAGATTTGCAGAGTTGATTCGTACAGCGATGTTTGAGGCCATGACTGACGTTACCAGAAAGTCCAATGCGCATCTTGAGCAAACCCTGATCCGACACCTCAGGGAGCCAGTGGAGGAAATGACCCGGAAAATTGAAAGCAGAATTAATTCTACAAAGGTAAGTAATGCAGACATTGCGAGCAAAATTGTGCGAGCGAGCAATGGATCTGCGTCTGCGAATCATGTTGCGGTCAGTCGTCAGGAGCAGTCATGAGATTAAGCGGAACCGACACTGACAGTTTGCGTGAGGAGGGTGAGAGGCCTTTCTGGATTTCTTACGCCGATTTGATGACTGCTTTAATGATTCTTTTCCTGGTTGTGATGGTTGTTGCTTTAAGCGCGATTGTCAAAAAGACCGAGGATATTCTTGAAAAGAGCTCTGAAGTTGATGAAAGGGTTGAACTTGAAGATCAGCGGGTTGCCGCGACTGAAGATGTGTGTGAATACCTTGCGCAACGCTCAAAGGAGTCTGGGCGTTCCGACCTGAATGTTGATTGCAGACTGAACCGCATCAATTTTGGTGAGGCTGGGAGATACGATACCGACCAGTATCGTCCAAGCGAGTTTACCTCTGAAATGCTGGCTGATTTGGTTCCCCTGATTCTGGATACTGCCGAAACGCCCATGGGAAAGCGTTGGTTAAAGCAAGTCATCATTGAGGGATTTACTGATACCGACGGTTCTTATTTGTACAACTTGAATCTGAGTCTTCGACGATCAGAATATCTGATGTGCCTTTTGTTGGGAGGCGTACCAGAGTTCAATGTGGCGTTGACACCTTTTCAACGGGTGCAGGTGAAGCGATTGTTCCTCGCTGGCGGTGTTGCTTTCAATGATATGAAAGACACGAAAGATGAAAGCCGACGTGTCGAGTTGAAGTTGGTGTTTTACGGCGTTGATGAGCGCCCCGAAGATGCTGCAAGCTATATGGGAAAATTTCAGGACGATCCCGCAGACCGATGCAGAATTTAGTGCGGTTTGACTCGGGAGTTTAAATGGGGGCTTTCGAAGTTGTCGATTACGAGGGGCTTAGATACTTGTGCTCCCGTTCCACAGGGGTGGTGCAAGGGCATATTTGTCTCGAAGCTCCACATGTTCCGGTAGTTCCTTATTTGAAGGCCGCCTTGAGCACCTTGCTTCTGGATGATTGCTTCTCTGGCGCTCGCAATATATTGCTTATTGGCCTTGGTGCCGGCGTGGTTCCGCGGTTTATTCTTCGAAACTTTCCAAGCTGGCATGTCACTGTGGTTGAAATTTGCCCAGAGGTGATTGACACGGCGGTGTCCCATTTTTATTTTCCGAAGACTCATCCGAGGCTGACCGTTGTGTGTGGCTGTGGAGATGAGTATATAAAAACCTGTAACCGCACTTTTGATTGGATCTTTGTTGATGGGTTCGATCAAGAAGGACTGGTTGGACCACTCTTGAGTTCTGACTTTATTCAGAATTGCCGGCGCACACTCAACCCTTCGTCTAGTCTTGTAGTCAATTCAATTGCCTTACATGAGAATTCAACAACTGTGTCGATGCGATTGCAGGGTGGGTTGGGTCGCCAAGTGCATGTCATTGAATTAACAGAGACGCCCAATTTCCTATCGCTTGCATTGCCCTTCGGGTTCTCTGCCACTCCGAAAGAGACTCTTTTTTCACGGGCAGGACGATTAAAGTTAATTTCCGGGCTTGATTTATCCTCCGAGCTTGACCGCTTGCCCTCCGTTGCCCTTTAGTTTTGCAACTTCACAGCACAGTAGTCAGCCTTTTATCCTGATTGGTGCATGTTGATTTGACAGGTTTCGGTAAACGGTCAATAATTCAAACAAACGTTTGATTTATGAATTCGGGGGAGACCGGAGTGAGACTAAGCCAGGAACACAAAGAACTACAACGCACCATCGAACGCTTTGTGGAGAATGAAATTAATCCGCATGTGGCTACCTGGGAAAAGGAACAAATGTTTCCCGCCCATGAGCTGTTCAAAAAGATGGGTAATCTTGGCTTGCTGGGACTGACCAAACCAGAAGAGTTTGGCGGCATGGGTTTGGACTACAGCTATTCCGTGGTGGCGGCGCAAGCTTTGGGAAAAATCCATTGTGGCGGTGTGCCCATGGCAATCGGCGTTCAGACCGACATGGCCACACCCGCTTTGGCGCGGTTCGGCAGCGACGAGCTGCGCCGTGAATTTCTGGCCCCCGCCGTTGCGGGCGATATGGTGGCTTGTATTGGTGTTTCTGAACCCGGCGCAGGGTCGGATGTGGCAGGTGTCAAAACCACAGCGCGCAAGGATGGCAGTGACTACATCATCAACGGCAGCAAAATGTGGATTACCAACAGTTTGCAAGCCGACTGGATTTGCCTGTTGGCCAACACCAGCGAAGGCAAGCCCCACCAGAACAAATCACTGATCATTGTGCCCATGAAAACACCGGGCATTACGATTGAGAAGAAGATTCACAAAATCGGCATGTGGGCATCCGACACGGGTCTTATTCACTTTGACAATGTGCGTGTACCACAGCGCAACTTGATTGGTATGGAAGGCGCAGGCTTCATGTACCAAATGATCCAGTTTCAGGAAGAGCGCCTGTGGGGTGCCGCCAACAGCATCGAAGGCATGATGCATGTGCTGAACGAAACCATCAACTACACCCGCCAACGCAACTTGTTCGGCAGCACCGTGCTCGATCAACAGGTGGTGCATTTCACATTGGCTGAATTGAAAACGGAAATTGAGGCCTTGCGTGCCTTGGTGTGGCAGGCCACTGAAGAATACGTGGCTGGTGGGGAAGTCACCGAGCTGGCCAGCATGTGCAAACTGAAGAGTGGTCGCTTGGTGCGCGAGGTCGCCGACAAGTGTTTGCAATTCTGGGGCGGCATGGGTTTTACCTGGGAAAACCCGGCTTCGCAGCTGTATCGCGATGGCCGACTGATTTCGATTGGTGGCGGTGCAGACGAAGTCATGCTGGGCATCATCTGCAAATTCATGGGTATTTTGCCGGGCAAGAAAAAGAATGCCTAGGATCAAAAAACTGCTCATTGCTAATCGCAATGAAATCGCGCGCAGAATATTGCGCGCGGCCAAGCCCATGGGTATTGCAACAGTCGCTGTCTATTCCGAGGCCGACGAAAAAGCCATGCATGTGCAAGAGGCTGACGAAGCCTATTGCATTGGCCCGGCACCCTCGCTTGAATCGTATTTGCGCATCGACAAACTGATAGAAACAGCGCTTAAAGCCGGTGCAGATGCCATTCACCCTGGCTATGGTTTTGTATCGGAAAGCCCTGCCTTTGCACAAGCCTGCGTGGACGCGGGAATTACCCTGGTGGGCCCCACGCCACAGGCGATCGCTGATATGGCCGACAAGGCCCGTGCCAAAGAAATTGCCCAACAGGCTGGTTTGCCTTGTATTCCCGGCTTCAGCGAGCCTAACGCGAGCGTAACCGACCTGATGGCTGCGGCGCAGCGGATTGGCTACCCGGTCATGATCAAGGCACTGGCAGGTGGTGGCGGGCGTGGTATGCGTTTGGTGATGACTGAATCCGAATTCGCATCGCAACTTCACTCGGCCCAACTTGAGGCGAAGAATGCATTCAACGATGACCGGGTCATGCTTGAAAAAGCCATCATCAACCCGCGCCACATTGAAATTCAGGTGCTGGCCGATACCCACGGTCACGCGGTGCATTTGGGCGAGCGCGATTGCTCCGTTCAACGCCGCCACCAAAAAATTGTGGAAGAAGCACCCAGCCCAGCAGTGAACGCGGAGCTGCGTGCCCACATGGGTGAAGCCGCATTAAAACTGGTACATGCCACCCACTATGTGGGTGCGGGCACGGTTGAATTTTTGCTGGATTCAAACGGTGATTTTTACTTTATTGAAATGAACACCCGTTTGCAGGTTGAGCATGGGGTGACAGAGGCCATCACTGGAATTGATCTTGTGCAATGGCAATTGCGAATTGCATCGGGTGAACACCTGACACTTCAACAGGACGACATCAAGTTCTCTGGCCACGCCATTCAAGGCCGCCTGTGTGCCGAAGACCCTGCGCGCGACTTCATGCCGCAAACCGGGCCAGTGCTGGCCTGGAGTCCTGATGCGAACAGCCGCTGCGACCACGCCCTGCAAGCGGGTGGAGAAGTCAGCCCCTGGTACGACAGCCTTTTGGCGAAGGTTATTGTGCATGGCGATAACCGCCTTGCTGCCTGCGAAAAGCTGGCTGACTCCCTGAAGCGAACGGTACTCATTGGCTTTGAGCACAACGCACTCTACTTGCAACGAATTGCCAGCCACCCCGTGTTCCAGGGTGGAGATTTCGGTACGGGCTTTTTGGCCCAGCATGCTGATGAATTGCTCAAACCTCAACATTTCCGGGCAGAGTGCGCTGTAGCCGCAGTATTCCTTGCCTATGCACCACAGTACGAAAAACTCGCATGGCCTTTACCGTTGAGCGGTTTTTCGAGTACACGTGCGCTGCTACGACCACTCAAACTCAAAGCACAGGGCAACACCTTGAGTTTGAAGGTTGACTGCAGCGCCCAAGGTTACGTGATTGACGGGCTGGGTGATGAAACAGTGCTTATCGAGCACTGGCATTGTACCGACACGGCAAAAGGCAGTTTCACCATCAAGGCGATGGTGCAAGGGCTATCCGCGCAATACACCGTGACGCCCAGCACCAACGGTGTATGGGTTCAGCAATGGTTAAACCCGCAGGCATTGCATGTGGATGATGAAACTCTGCTGAGCGCCTCGGCCTTGGCAGAAGGTGTGTTTCAACCCTTGGTCAGCAGCCCAATGAATGGCAAGGTGACGCAGGTACTGGTTCAACCAGGCCAACACGTAGAAGCTGGCACCGTGTTGGTGTGTCTGGAAGCCATGAAAATGGAACATCGAATCAGCGCCAAAACCGCTGCAATCGTGGAACAGGTGCACATCAGGGTGGGTGACCAAATGAAGCAGAAACAAGCCATGGTCCAGCTTGGTCAGATTCAATAAATAAAACACAGCCCGGCTGGAGGAGACACAAACCGTGGAAGACTTTTTCCGCTCGGTGGAGCGATTTGTCAATGAGCAGATCAAGCCCCACATCAATGACTGGGACGAGGCTGGGGAATTCCCGCGCGAGCTTTACCGTCAGGCGGGTGAGCTCGGCTTGCTTGGCCTGGGTTACCCAGAAGAAGTGGGAGGATTCGAATGCTCACTGGCAGATCGCTTGAAGCTGTCCAACCTGGTGTGTTCCGCAGGCAGTGGAGGCCTGTTGGCAGGCTTGTTCAGCCACAACATCGGTCTGCCACCTTTGTTGAATCATGGCAGTGACGAACTGGTCCAACTAATCGCCCCTGCTGTATTGAAAGGTGAGGCCATCAGCGCGCTGGCGATTACCGAACCGTCCGGTGGGTCTGACGTGGCTAACCTGAGGACCAAAGCCGACCTGTTTCAAAAAGAGGGTGTGCCTCATTACCGAATCAGCGGAGAAAAGGTATTCATCACCAGCGGCGTGCGCGCCGATTGGCTCACCGTGGCCGTGCGAACTGGCGAGCCCGGAGCAAGGGGCATTTCAGTGCTGATGGTGCCAGGTAATGCCAAAGGCCTTACGCGTAGTCCTCTGAAGAAAACAGGCTGGTGGATGAGTGACACCGCCAGCATTTACTTCGACGATGTTGAAGTGCCTGCTACCTACCTGGTCGGTAAGGAGGGCAAAGGTTTTCGCATCATCATGGAAAACTTCAATACTGAGCGTCTGATGCTGGCGGGGGCCTGCGTCGGTTTCTCGCGCGTGTGTTTGAACGAGGCACTGGACTGGGCGCAAAATCGCCAAACCTTTGGTAAACGCCTGATGGATCATCAGGTGATTGCTCACAAACTGGCTGACATGCGCATGAAGATTCGGGCCACCGAGGCCTGGTTCGACGAGACGATTGCGCGCATTGACAAGGGCGATATCAACGAAGAACTGGTGGCTGATATTTGTTTGCTGAAAAACCAGGCTACTCAAACTTTGCAGCACTGCGCCAACGAGGCGGTGCAAATTTTGGGGGGTATGGGTTTTATGCGCGGAAGTTCGACTGAAAGAATCTATCGCGAGGTAAAGGTGATGTGTATCGGGGGCGGTGCCGAGGAAATCATGAAAGAACTGGCCATTCGACAACTGGCCTGGTGATGTAAATTACCCCCCGAAAGAGTTACACTAACCGGTTGGAAAACAAAGAATTAGATTCGATCGGCGTTCCCCCGAGAGTGCTTTACAGGCGGCAAATCAGGATATGTAAGTATAAAACTTACAAATAATGTAAAACATTGTTAATTATTAGGAAATATTCACATCCATTTCCTGATTACCGACAGTAAAACTCTCACAAGGCGAAACTTTTGCCGAACTTTTAAATAAACACACCATTGTCGGAGAATGCACTGTGGCTAATATCACTGGAATTATCAAAAGCGTGTTGGGAGAGGTTTCTGTAACCCGTCCCGACGGTGAACAAGTCCTTCTGAAAGAAGGTGACATTATTTCTGCGGGTGACACCGTCACTACCAGTGCCGAGGGCTCTGCCTACATTGAATTCCCAGGTGCAGATGGCCAGCAAGCCACTGAAGGTATTCTGCAGTCCAACGCAGTAGCTACACTCAAAGAAGGCGAAAACGGCGCTGAATTTGAAGTGGCTGAAGGCGAATTCGAATTGCTGACTGAAGGCGAAACTGTAGCGGTAACAGGCGCAGGCGGTATGTTCGGTTTGTTCGGCGCAGGTTTGGCCGCAGGCGGTTTGGCTGGTCCATTGGCAGCAGCAGCCGGTGCAGCATTTGTACTGGGCAGCGATGACAGCGATGGTGGTTCTGGCGGTGGTTCTTCTGGTGGTGGTTCTGGTGAAGCAGCAGCAGGTGCACTGGAGCCTGTTACCGATGCAGCCGGCCCTGCCTCCCCCGCACTCGAAGAGACTCTGGATGCCCTGTCACCTGTAACCACGGTGGTTGATGCTCCAGTGGGTGCTTTGGCACCCGTGACTGAAGCACTCGATCCAGTGCTGGAAGAAACAGCACCCATCACGGATGCACTCGAGCCAGCGCTTACACCTGTGAACGACACCTTGAGCGATGCACTGACAGGCTTGGCCCCAGTGACCGACTCTCTGGATCAAAACGTAACGCCCATCACCGAAGCGGTTGAAGAAGCGCTTTCACCCGTGGTCGATGTGTTGGCGGGCAATGAGGATGGTTTGGTAACAGCCGCTGCCGACACTTTGCCAGTTAACCTGCGCGTGATCGCAGAACAACTGGGTGGTGGCTTGAGCATGGTGACACCCCAGCTGGCTGACGGCCTGTCTCAGGCAGTTGGAGCGCTTGCACCAGCCCTGGGCCCACTGAACGACGGTCTGACCCAAGGTTTTGACGCCGCTGCCCCCTTGTTTGATGGCTTGGCCACTGCAACTGATGCACTGCCCATGGTTTCCCAGCCTTTGGCCGATGGCCTGAACCAGGCATTCGACGCACTGACGCCAGTGACCGATCCACTGATTGCGGCGCTGTCTGGTGGCTTGCCGCTGCCCGGCGGTGACGGAGGTGGTGCTGCTGGCCCCACAGGTACACCGCTGGACGCAGTGCTTGGCCCGGTAACTGACGCCTTGGGTGGCGCAGGTGGTGGCGGCTTGCCAAGTTTCCCTGAAACAGGCACACCACTGGACCAGGTTACAGCCCTGCTCGACCCCAGCATTCTGACTGATGCATTGGCTGGTGGCGGTGGTGGTGGATTGCCAAGCTTCCCCTCAACCGGTACTCCGCTTGATTCAATCACCTCCATGCTTGATCCAGCGATTTTGACCGACGCACTCGCCGGCGCTGGTGGCGGTGGTGGTTTGCCTGGTTTGCCAAGCACTGGTACACCGCTGGATATGGTCACTGAATTGCTCGACCCAGCCATTCTGACAGACGCCTTGGCAGGTGCAGGTGGTGGCGGCGGATTGCCCGGTATCCCAGAAACCGGCACGCCGTTGGACATGGTAACTTCACTGCTGGACCCTAGCGTACTGACTGACCTGGCAGCGGGCGGTGGTGCAGGTGGTGGCTTGCCAAGCTTCCCATCCACAGGCACGCCTCTGGACTCATTGACAAGCTTGCTGGATCCCTCCAGCCTGCCAATCTCCTCAGGCGCAAGCCCACTGGATGCATTGACCAGCGCGCTGCCCACAGACAGCCTGCCCATCTAAGCTTTGTAGTATTGCCTGGGGCTCCGACCCCCAGGCAAAGTGAAAAGGCACCCTTCGGGGTGCCTTTTTGCATTTTCGGGTTGGGTCTATTCTTTACGGTCGCGCCACGCCAAATTGCATGGGTTGCACGCTGCGCTCTTGTTGAAGGCAGGCAATGAGCGCTAGCGCCAACACCTGTCGTGTGTCTCTTGGGTCGATCACGCCGTCGTCGAGCAACAATCCGCTGGTGTGGAATGCGCTGGTTTGCGATTCAAATGTGTCGATGATTTGTTTTTTCATGTTTTCCAGCATGAACTCCGGTACCTCCATGCCTTTTCGGGCGGCGCTGGCCTGCATCACGGTGGCCATGGTGCCCGCTGCTTGTTCTGCACCCATCACCGCAGTTTTGCTGTTGGGCCATGCAAACACGAAACGTGGACCAAACGCCCTGCCACACATGCCATAGTTACCTGCACCAAAACTGGCACCGCACAGCAAAGTGATTTGTGGCACGGTGGCGTTGCTCACGACCTGAATCATTTTTGAGCCATGCTTGATGATGCCGCCTTGCTCAGCCTCTTTGCCCACCATGTAACCGGTTGTGTTTTGCAGGTAAATGATTGGGGTTTTCGTTTGGCAGCAGCTTTGAATAAAGTGCGTGGCTTTGGTGGCACCGGCCGTGTCGATCGGCCCCAGGTTACTGATGATGCCGATGGAAACACCCATCAGCTTGGCGTATCCGCACAGTGTGGCTGGGCCATAGTTGGCTTTGAATTCGAGGAAGTCGGAGTCGTCGACGATGCGGGCGATGACTTCGCGCATGTCCACCGGCGTTTTGATATCGGCGGGCATAATACCCAGCAGTTCTTCGGCTGGGTAGCGAGGTGCTGGCGCCTGGGCATTCAACATCGGTATCACATTCCGGTTGCTGCTGTTCCAGTCGATTTTTTCCATCACCTCGCGGGCCAGTGCAATGGCGTGACGGTCGTCGTCGGCGATGTAGTCACCCAGGCCTGAAACTGAGCAGTGCATGTCGGCACCACCCAGTTCTTCATCGGTGGCAATCTCGCCCGTGGCTGCTTTCAGCAGGGGTGGGCCAGCCAGAAATGCGCGTGCACGTTCGCGCACCATAATGACGACATCGCTTAAGCCCGGAATGTAGGCACCACCCGCTGTGGATGAGCCGTGCAGCACATTGACCACCGGCAAGCCAGCAGCGCTGAGTTTGGCCAAGCGGTAGAAGTTACCGCCGCCCAATATGAAGTGCTCGACTTTGTACTTCAACAAATTGGCCCCGGCGGATTCGCCGAGGTTGATGAAGGGCAGTTTGTTTTCCAGGGCGATGTCTTGGGCCCTTTGCATTTTTTCAATGCCCATGGCCTGAAGCGCACCGGCCTCGATGCCGGAGTCGCTGGCCACCACCATACACAAGGTGTTGGCCACATAGCCCAGCCCTGCAATGATGCCGCCGCCAGGAATGCTTTTGTCGGCTTTTTGGCCGTCTTGCATGTAACCAGCCAGGGTGCTGAGTTCCAGAAACGGAGAACCCGAGTCGAGCAGCAGTGCGACCCGGTCGCGAGGCAATAACTGACCGCGCTTTGCAAACGATGGCGCGGCTTTGGCTGAGGCGTCACGGGTGCGCTTTTCAAGTGCCCTTAGCTCATTCAGGGCCGCTTCCATATTGGCTTTGTTCAGTTCAAATTCACTGGAAGTGGCGGCGACAGCGCTTTCTAGAATAGGCATTGTGTGGGCTTTAAATGTCAGTTAAAAAATCAAACGTTTGTTTGATTTTGAACGCGGGGCTTGATCAAGTCAAGCCGCGTGCCTGGTTGTGTTTTTATTTGCTTTTTGCAGCCGCCCGCGCGGCATCGCGGCGCTGAATTACTTCAGGCACGCCACCCAGATGAAAGCTGTTGAAAGCCGGGTTGGGTTTGCCAGTGCCCACTTGCCAGATACGGCGTGCATTGGGGGCTGCGCCGTCGATTCGGATGCAGGAACCCGAGATGAATGAAGCCGCAGGACTGCACAAAAACACCAATGCGCCTGACACTTCGGCTTCCAGCCCCAGGCGTTGCAGTGGGATGGTTTTGTCCAGCTGCATGATGGTTTGTTTCATGGGCTCGGGGTAAGTGTCCATGCCACTTGATGCGATGAAGCCCGGTGCAACCGCATTCACGCGCACGGGTGCCCATTCATTGGATGCAGTTTCCGAGAAGTTCAGCATGCCAGCGCGCGCTGCGCCGGAGTGGCCCATGCCGGGCATGCCGTTCCACATGTCAGCAATGATGTTGGTGATGGACATGTCGGACTCGCCCAAATGCAACATCATGTACTGGTTGAATACCTCACGGGCCATGAGAAAACCGCCGGTAAGGTTATTGCGCACCACAGTTTCGAAGCCTTTGCCGCTGATCATGTTTAGCGGTGAGGGAAATTGCCCGCCGGCATTGTTGATGAGGTGATTGATTTTGCCGTGGGCTGCCAACACATCGGCCACAGTCTCTTTCACCCGTTCCTCTTCACGAATATCGCAGCTGTGCAAAGAAATTTTGACCGCGCAGGTTTGCTCGATTTCCGCTTTCACAGCTTCAAGCTTTTCCATTTTTCGACCGACCAAAGCCAGGTCAGCGCCCAGGCTGGCCAGTTCATGTGCGGTGCAGCGGCCAATGCCTGAACCTCCGCCGGTGACCAGCACCGTTTGTCCTGCAAACAGATTGGGGCGAAATACGGATTGGAAGTTGTTCAAAAGGATCACCTGTGAATTGTGCAATTTGATTATTCAAACGATCGTTTGAATTTAACCATGCTTTTGCAGATCGTGCTTTGACACGATCCGATTCACGGGCGATTTTTTACCGGCTACCCGCATCCGCCAGTCGGATGGTGTCGGTTTTGCTAAACATTTGGTCTGCGAATGCAATGGTGTGGGTGTTCAGTGCGCGCGAGCTGTCGTGCTCGGGGTCGCGGCTTGAGAAATCGGTTCGAATTGATTTCACGCGCTTGTACACCACGTCGAAGTGCTCTGGCATTACTTTCTGGACATAGGCCAGCCCCACCAGGTCGGCCAGGGTTTCTTCAAAATGCACATTGTTTTTGAATTGAATGCCGAGATGTTCTTGCAGTGCCTGCTTGGCGGCCACACGTTTTCCCTTTTCAGACATCAGGCAGTGAGTCAATTCATGGGCCGATGTGAATGCCAGGAATGCAGGTTCGGCACCCGCATGACCTGAATCCAGAAAATGAGACCACACGCGCTTGGCGTCTGCATGCTGGTTAACATGCAGCACGCAGGCCTTGATGCCACTGTTGGTCAAAAATGGCGAGGGGTTGTTCATGGTGCTTTCCCGAACATGGATGCGGTCGGTGTCGATGGCATACACCTGCGCGAACTGGGCGATTTCCTCTTTCATGGCTGCCGTGTCGGGCAGGCTGGCCTGGGGTGTGAACAGGCTGACCAAACCAAAAAATAGACCGTTCCACATGACATGCTCCAAGAATTCCGGTGATGTCTTGTGAACGGCAGGTTTTGTTGAATTCAGCATTGCACCAATGCGTTGCCCTTAAAGGGGGTATTCAAACGGGGTGGGGGCGTGAAAAGGCGGTGGCCGTGTCAAAATGCAGGCAATTAATCATTCAATGCGGGAGTCAATTTTCATGAGCAATACCAATCCAGTGGCGATTATTACGGGCGCAGCAGGCAATTTGGGTCAGGCCGTGGCCACCCATTTGGGAAGTTTGGGTTATCGACTGTTGTTGATTGATTTACATCAGCCTGAGTGGGAAGGCGAAAGCGATGCGGTGTCGATTGGCAATGTGGACTTGACCTTGCCCGAGCATGCCCAAGAGGTGGTGAATCAAGCTTGGGAATATTTCGGTCAAATTGATGCAGTGGTGAATATTACAGGTGGTTTTGTGTGGGAGCGTCAGGCTGAGAGCAGCCTGGATACCTGGAACACGCAGTACGCCATGAATGTGCAAACCACCGTGAACATGTGCCAGGCCATATTGCCGCAGTTTCAGGATCAGCAAAGCGGTGTGATCGTAAACATTGGTGCGGCCGCAGCTGGCAAAGCAGCTGAGGGTATGGGTGCTTATGCAGCGGCCAAATCGGCCGTACTGCGCTTGACTGAGGCCCTGGCCGCGGAAAACAAACATTTGGGCGTTCGCGCCAATGCCGTGCTGCCCAGTATTTTGGACACCCCCGCCAATCGCGAGGCCATGCCTGACGCAGACCCGGCCGATTGGGTTGCACCCGACTCCTTGGCCGGGGTTATCGCATTCTTGTTGTCAGATGTTGCCCGCGACATCAACGGAGCAGGAATTCCAGTCACAGGCCGGGTTTAACAAGCCACGCTGCGCCTAAGGCGGCTACTTTCTGTTGGTCAGGCCGTTCAGGTAGTTGTCGATTGTAAATTCAGCCTGTTCCATCAAGTTGAACAAGTTGGGGCTGAGCACAAAGTTGGCAAAAAGCCCGTCAATCAAGGCATGCAAACCAATGGCTGCCTGGCGGGCATTGGTGTTTGCGGGCAATTCGCCTTTGTCAATCGCGGCTTGAAAATCTGTTTCAATGGTTTGAATGCAGCCTTGAATGGCTTCCAGGTGCCTGTCTCGAATGGGCAGCATGTCGTCGACCATTTCTGCCTTGTGCATCACGATGTCAAAAACCCGCTGAGTTCTGGGGTCTTCTGCCAAAGTTCGCACCACATGCATGGACCGCGTGCGGAGGTAGGCCAGCGGTCGTTGCTCGGGGTGCAGGTCGGGTGTGGCGATGAATTCATCCATCGGTAATATGACGCGTTGTAACATCGCATCAAACAGGTCGGCTTTGTTCTTGAAGTGCCAATAAATGGCCCCCCGCGTCAAATCCGCGGCCTTGGCAATGTCGTTCAGCGTGGTCCTCGATACCCCTTTTTCCGAGAACACGGCCTCGGCCGTGTCGAGAATCAGGTTGCGGGTTTCCTGCGCTTCTTCCTTCGTTTTTCTTACCACAATCGTCTACGCCAAATTGAAAAATTTATTTACATACACTCATGTATGTATGTATTATCTGACTTCTCGGTCATTAAATCAACCCGAAAAATTCCCACAAGGATATAACAGGGCAAATATCATGCACAGCAACTCATTGAAATCAAAGCAAACTCAAGCTTCCTCCTACAGCCGCGCTTTTGCAGGAGCCACCCTTCTGCCCGCGCTGCTGGTGACTGTTTTGTCCAGCGCTTTGTTGCTGGGCTGTGGCCAGGGCGCTGATGCCCAAGCCCCCGGTGGCCCCGGTGCCGGCCAGGCAGCACCTGTACCCGTGGTTGAAGTAAAAACCCAACTGCTCGAACTGACTTATGAGTACCCTGCCCAAATTGCAGGCCTGCGCGAGGTTGAAATTCGTGCCCGTGTGGCCGGTATTATCGAGCGCCGCCAGTTTGAAGAGGGTGGTCGAGTGAAGAAAGGCCAATCTTTGTACAGCCTGGACAATGCACCCTACCAAACTGCTTTGGCCCGTGCCCTGGCCGATGAAAATGCAGCCAGGGTTCGCGCGGCCCAAGCCGAGCGAGATTACAAACGGGTGATGCCTCTGGCCGACAGCAAAGCGGTGTCGCAATCTGAATTGGACAATGCGCAATCTGCCTTTGAAGTGGCCAAGGCTGACCTGCAAGTGGCCAGTGCTGCGGTTCGCACGGCTCGCCTGAACCTGGAGTATGCGCGGGTTGAATCGCCAGTGAATGGCTTTGCAAGCCGCTCGCTGTACTCCGAAGGCAGTTTTGTGTCTGGCCCTTCCGAATTGTTGACCACGGTTACGCAGATCGACCAGGTGTATGTGAACTTTGGTATTCCTGAAAAAGACCATGAGCAATTGCGCAAAGGCATTGCCAGTGGTGCGGTTGCCTTGAGCAACGGGGATTTGGTGGTTGAGGTGCTGGGTGCCGATGGCAAACCCATGGGATTGAAAGCCAAGCTGGGCTTTCAGGACGTACGCGTGAACCCCGCCACCGGTACGGTCGATGCGCGTGCCGTGTTGGCCAATGACAAGGAAGTGTTAAGCCCAGGGCAATTTGTGCGCGTACGTGTTAGCGGTGCTGTGCAAAAAGATGCCGTGTTATTGCCACAACGGGCTGTGCTTGAGAATCCGGAAGGTGGAAAAGTGGTGATGACAGTCAGCCCTGAAAATACAGTGGCACCACGCCCGGTGCAGGTTGCGCAGTGGAAAGGTGACCAGTGGGTAGTGACCGATGGGCTGGTTGCTGGTGACAAAGTGATCACCGATGGTTTCATGAAAGCCCCGCCTGGAACACCCGTACAACCCGTGATTGCAGGCGCCGATGCACCGCCTGCAGCAGCCGAGGCCGCAGCGCCTGCAGCCACTGAGCAGAAGCAATAAGGGGTAACACATGTTTTCGAAATTTTTTATCGACAGGCCTGTGTTTGCGGCCGTGTTGTCGATTTTCATCATGCTGGCAGGTTTGGCCGCCATGCGTGGTTTGCCGATCGCGCAGTATCCTGAAATTGCACCCCCAGTGGTGCAGGTTCGGGCAGTGTATCCAGGTGCCTCAGCCGAAGTCATTGCCAGCACCGTGGCCGCGCCCATTGAAAACGCCATCAACGGTGTTGAGAACATGATGTACATGAGCTCGACCTCGGCCAGCAGTGGCGTGGTTGAAATCATGGTGACGTTTGAAATTGGTACTGACCCGGATCAAGCCGCTTTGAACGTGAACAACCGCGTGAAGCAAGTGGAAAACATCTTGCCGCAGGAAGTGCGCAGGCAAGGTGTGACTGTGAACAAGGGTTCATCGTCGTTTTTGCAGGTGTTGGCGTTTTATTCTGAAGACGGCAGGTTCGATGACTTCTACACCTCGAACTATGTGACGTTGAATGTACTGGACCGCATCAAGCGCATTCCGGGTACCACCAACGTTCAAATTTTCGGTGCGAAAGACTACGCAATGCGTATCTGGATCAAGCCCGATCGCATGGCGCAATTGAAGTTGACTGCAGGTGATATTGCCGCTGCCTTGAACGAGCAAAATGCGCAGTTTGCAGCGGGTAAAGTTGGCCAAGCCCCCAACAACAACGGTCAGGAACTCGTCTACACCATCACTGCACAAGGCCGTTTGCAAGATGTGGAGCAGTTTGAGAATGTGCTGATTCGAGTGAATCCGGATGGTTCTTCCCTGCGCCTGAAAGACGTGGCCCGCGTGGAACTGGGTTCCAAGGATTACGACTTTACCGGTCGAATCAACGGCAAGCCCGCAACACTGGTGGGTGTGTTTTTGCAGCCCGGTGCCAATGCGCTTGAAGTGGCCCAAACCGTGAAAGGCACGGTGGATGAAATTGCAGCAGACTTCCCGGAAGGGCTGGATTACGCGGTGCCTTATGACACCACGCGTTTTGTGGAAGTGTCGATTCGCGAGGTGGTAAAAACACTGATAGAAGCGATGATTCTGGTGTTCATCGTGGTGTATGTGTTTTTGCAAAACTGGCGCGCCACGCTGATTCCAATTCTGGCGGTGCCCGTTTCCCTGTTGGGTGCATTTGCCGGCTTATATCTGTTGGGCTATTCAATCAACACACTGACCCTGTTCGGCATGGTGCTGGCCATTGGTATTGTGGTGGACGATGCCATTGTGGTGTTGGAAAACGTTGAACGTATCATGCATGAGGAGGGCTTGGGTGCCCGCAAAGCCGCGATCAAGGCCATGCAGGAAGTAACTGGCCCGGTGATTGCGATTGTGCTGGTGCTGTCGGCCGTGTTTATTCCGATTGGCTTCCTCGGTGGTTTGACTGGTGAGCTGTACCGCCAGTTTGCGATCACGATTGCGATTGCCGTGATTGTATCGGGCATTGTGGCGCTGACTTTGACTCCAGCTTTGTGTGTCTTGTTGCTTAAACACGAGCACAAAAAACCGGGCAAATTTTTCACCTGGTTCAATGACTGGTTTGGCCGTGTCACGACCAAATACGTAGGTGGCGTGAAGTTCATCAGCATGCGCCCTGCCATTGGTATCGGCTTGTTTTTGGTCATGCTGGTGGTGACTGCAGGTTTGTTCAGGGCAACACCTGGTTCTCTGGTGCCTGACGAAGACCAAGGCTATTTCATTGCCGCAGTATTTCTGCCCGATGGTGCCACCTTGCAGCGCACCGACAAGGTGGTGGCCGAAGTGGTGGATGCAGTGGCAGCCAACCCGGCCAACGAGTATTCCGTGGCATTTACAGGCTTCGACTTTTTGGGCGGCAGTTTCAAGAACAACGCAGCCACCATGTTTGTCACCCAGCGCCATTGGGATGAACGTGAAGCAGTGACCACCGATTTGGTGGGCGAATTGTTTGGACGAACCGCTGGCATTCAGGAAGGTTTGGTATTGGCCTTTGCGCCGCCCCCAATTTTCGGTTTGGGCAATGCGGGTGGCTTTGAGTTTTACATTCAAAACCGTGGTGAAGGCGGTCCGGCTGAATTGGCCAAGGTGATGAATGAATTTATCGCCAAAGCCAACGCTGATCCTCGCCTTGCAGGCGTGCAAACCCTGTGGCGTCCCGGTACTCCACAGTTGTATGTGGATGTTGACCGCGAGCGTGCCCGCGCCATGGGTGTGAATGTGAACGAGGTGTTTGATACCTTGTCAGCAAGCCTGGGTACGTACTATGTGAATGACTTCAACAAGTTTGGCCGCACCTGGCAGGTGTTGATGTCGGCTGATTCGCAATACCGCAAAAGCCCAACTGACATCGGTAACATGTATGTGCGCTCAAACAAGGGCGAGATGATTCCGATTTCAGCCTTTGCAAAAGTGGAGTTTTCACAGGGGCCGGAAACTTTGGAGCGTTTCAACAATCTACCTGCAGTGAAATTGCTGGGTAGTGGCGCACCCGGTGTCAGCTCCGGCGAGGCCATCAAGGCAATTGAAGACATTGCTGCCGAGGTCTTGCCTGATGATTTCAGCTACGATTTCTCGGGTGCTTCCTTCCAGGAAAAGCGTTCCGCGGGTTCATCCAGTTTTGCCCTGATTTTGGGTGCGCTGATGGTGTTCCTGATTTTGGCAGCACAGTATGAGAAGTGGACACTGCCGTTCTCAGTGTTGCTGGCCATGCCGTTTGGTTTGTTTGGCGCACTGCTGGCAGTCTGGATGCGCGACATGACCAATGACGTGTACTTTCAGATCGGCTTGGTGACCCTGCTGGGTTTGGCGGCCAAGAACGCGATTTTGATCGTCGAGTTTGCTGTGTTGAAACGCGAGGAAGGTATGAGCGCCCTTGAGGCTTCTCTGGAAGCGGCCCGTTTGCGGTTCCGCCCCATCTTGATGACCTCGTTTGCGTTTATTCTAGGGGTCGTTCCGCTGGCATTTTCCAGTGGTGCGGGTGCCGGCGCGAGAACCGCGGTGGGCACTGGTGTAATGGGTGGCATGACTGCCGCCACATTGCTGGCCATTTTCTTTGTGCCCCTGTTTTACCGTCTGATTGACAGAAGTGAGAAAGGTGGGCGACACCATGGTGATGAAGAGGAAGCAAATGATTCATCCAATCAATCTACAACGAACAAAGGGGGCGACCATGTTTAAAGCCCTTCCCAAAACAGCGATCGCCTTGGGCTTGACCTTGGCGCTGACCGGCTGTGCCTCCAGCATTCCCTTGCTGGACAAGTTCACTGCCAAGCCTGAGCAGCCCGTTGAGGTCGCCTTGCCTGAAAACGTCAAAGGCGTAGGCATGAAGGACATTCAAAACGAGGCATGGTGGTCGCTGTTGGGCGATGCCAGTCTGGTCGCCGTGGTTGAACAGGCCTTGAAGAACAACACGGATGTGCGCTTGGCCAATGAGCGCCTGAATGAAGCAGGCGCCGTGCTGGGTATTGCGAAGTCGCAGCAATGGCCGTCTATTTTCGGCCAGTTCACCAGCGGGCGTAACCGCCCCTCACAGGCGGGCAACGTGCCCGTGTTTGGTGGCCAGAATGTGTATGAAAGCAATCAGATCGGCTTGGGCGCCAGTTGGGAACTGGACCTGTGGGGCCGAATTAGCGCGCTGGAGGACGCAGCGCGCGCAAGTTTCATGCAGCAGGGCTACAACGTGCGTGGCGCGCGTTTGAGCGTGGCTGCAACAGCCGCTTCTTTGCATACCCAGGTGCGCGTATTGCGCCTTCAAGTGAAAGTGCTCGAGCAAACACTGGAAAGCCGCGATGCAGCGTACAAGTTGGCCAAGCAGCGGTACGACGTGGGTTTGAGCAACGAGTTGCAGTTGCGCCAAACCGAAGCCGAGCTGCTGGCCGTGCGTGCACAGTTGCCTGACACACGTGAGCAATTGTCCAGGGCTGAAAACGCGCTGGCAGTGATCGTGGGTGGCAACACCCCGGCATTGCCACCCTTGGGTGTGGACAACTTGAACTTGACCAGCATATTCATTTTGCCTGAGAACACACCTTCTGAATTGCTGCTGCGCCGCCCCGATCTGGCAGCGGCAGAACAGCAATTGCTGGCAGGTGAAGCCAATCTGGAAGCGGCCCGCAAAGCCTTTTTCCCAACCATCGGCCTGAGTGCTTTTGGTGGTCGGGAAAGTGCTGACTTGAGTGATTTGTTCACTGGGCCCGCGAAAATCTGGAGCTTTCAGTCTCAGATTACACAGCCGATTTTTCAGGCAGGTCGTTTGACGAATGAACGAGATGCCGCCATTGCACGCCGCAATCAAGCGGTGCTGCAATACGAGGCGAGTGTTCGCACGGCATTCCAGGAAATTTACGATGCAATTGTTGCACAGCGTGAAGCACGCGAGCGTTTGCAAGCGCGTCAGGAGCAGGTTCAAACCCTGACCCAGGTGGTTCGCCTTGCCCAATTGCGCGTGGACAACGGCGTGGCCAATCAGCTTGAGCTGCTAGATGCACAACGCAATTTGCTGAATGCACAACTGAGTTGGGCTGCAGCCTGGCAAAGCCAGCAGGGCGCAACCCTGGCGATGATTCGCGCCTTGGGCGGTGGTTTCAATGCTGAGCAAGTGGCATTGAAAGAGTAAGCGATCTGCGCTGCAGCACTTGGAACGGCGACTGGGTAACTGGTCGCCGTTTTTTCGTGATGCATTGAACTTTCACCGGCCTGTGATATAACCAAAATGGGTTAACCCATAGCATTCACCAAACATTCAAACAAAGGAGTTGGAGATGGCAGGTTATTTCGAATTAAGCAAAAGCAGCGATGGTCAGTTTCGATTTGTACTGAAGGCTGGCAATCATGAAACCATTTTGACCAGCGAGCTTTACAAAACCAAAGCCGCTGCTGAAAACGGAATTGAGTCAGTTCAGAAAAACTGCGGTGACGCTGCACGCTACGAGAAAAAAGTGGCTGCCAACGGCAAGCACCATTTCAACCTGAAAGCTGCCAATCACCAAATTATTGGTTCTAGCCAGATGTACGCCAGCGAGGCGTCCTGCGACGGTGGCATTGAGTCGGTGAAAACCAATGGCAAGTCGACCACTGTGAAAGATTCGACCGCTTAAGATTTACTTGCGCAATTACAAATCATGCGGCGTTTTAGCTGCATGGTTTGTCGCACTGCTTATTTTTTTGGATTGAGTTTGTATTCCGCCGTTGAGTCGTGGAGAGTTTTATCGCCACGCGCCTTCGCCAGTAAATGGAGGCCCTCTTCCACCGGGGTTTGCATGCCACGCATGGCCCTGACTTGAAATCGGGTTTCAGCGTCAAACTCAGCCAACATTTGAGTGGTCATTTCATCAATCAACGCATTTAAAGGAATGCCACGCGCCTTGGCCAGTGCCTTCAGGCGAGCATGTTTTTCATCAGAAAGACGTACAGTCAAAGCCGCCATTCAAACCTCCTTTAAAAGCTGGTTTGGGGTCAAAATTCTTAAGCTATCAAAGAATAACTCAGTGCCTTTGAAGTCTTTGATATTTTGGGTCACGATTACTTCTGCATTGCCGGCAATCGCCAGTTCGATTAGATGATTGTCTGCTTCATCGCGAAGATTGGGGCGCCAATTGAAATAAATTTTTTGAAGATTGCATTTCGAGAAAAACAAATTGAGAAGCTTGTTTCTCTCGGTGTCATTCAGACGACTTGATTTGAATAGAACCGGTCTGGCCAACACGGCCTCATACTCATTAATCAAAGCGGTGCCGATTAAAGGGCGAATCTTTTCAAGAAGCACCGCCTCGATCACGCGAGTGCTGTCGCCGTTGCCAAGGCAGGCTGAAATAAACACGTTGGTATCAATTACAACAATCATGATTAATGGTAGCATTTTTGCCACCACGGTACATCTTTCATTTCCCTAGAGCAAATCCACTATCGGTTCTGTAACTTCCCGGTTATGATCAAACCATGACATCAAAGAATGTCATCCTAAACAAAGCCGTCGGAGACCTACCATGACCGCCACCACTGCTGCGCGAAGAAAAGCCGCGCGTCCCGCGTCGAACACCGACGTGCCCTTGAAGCAACGCAATGTGAAATTTGATTGGTCGGAAACACCGATTGACTGGATTCCCAATGAGCCCTACGCAAGCTACTTCATCAACGAGATCAATCTGATTTTGCCGGCAGGTGAATTCTGGTTTTGCCGCCTGTACAACAAGGCCCTGCCCTTGGTGACCGATGAAAAGTTGAAAGAAGATGTGCGCGGATTCATCAAGCAGGAAGCCATGCATGCACGTGGGCACAGCTCGGCCACCGAGGAGTATCTGGCAGCGCGCGGCATCAAGACCGAGCGCAATCAGCAATTGATGAAATGGTTGTTTGATGTGGTGCTTGATGACACACCTTTCGGCAAAAAAGTACCTGCGTGGCTGGAGCGTCGTTGGTTGCTGGCCCGTCTGGGCTTGGTGGCCACCATTGAACACATGACCTGCGTGTTGGGCATGTATGTGCTGGAAAACAAAAAATGGGACGAGCTGAATTCGGACCAGGTATTGCTGGACCTGATTCGCTGGCACGGCGCTGAAGAAGTGGAGCACCGCAGTGTGGCTTTTGATTTGTACAAGCATTTGGGTGGCGACTATTTGTCGCGCTATTACCTGGCGGCCATAGTAGTGCCGATGATTATTGGCCTGTGGGTGGATGGCGCGGCCAATATCGCCGGGCAAGATCCCCGTTTTGCCAAGAAAAAACCTGCGGTTTACAAGCCATGGATGTGGGTTGAATGGTTCAAGGCTTCGCGCAAGCAGTTGTTGCCCAATCCACTGTGGCTGGTGATGCAGCAGTTGCCTTATTTCAGCCCATGGTACGATCCATCCAAAGAAGGTTCGACAGAATTGGCACAGGCCTATTTGAATCGGTCCCCTGCTGCTATGGCCGCTGGCGCGATTGCAGCGAACATGAAGGTGCCTGCTTAACTTTTGCGAGAATTCATGCCCACACACCGCACAACAAAACCCCTGGTTCTGGACAATGTTGAGCAGTGTGTGGACCAAATTCTTGAGCGCTTGGGCAATCACATCAAGGTGGGTTTGCCACTGGGCTTGGGCAAACCGCCCGAGCTGATCAACGCCCTGTACCTGCGTGCCAAAGCGGATTCATCCATTCATTTGACAATACTCACCGCGCTGTCTCTGGAAAAGCCAGTGGCAAGCTCGGAAATCGAGGCAGCCTTTCTGCAACCCTTTGTAGACCGAGTGTGGGGCGATTGCCCCGACCTGCTCTATGCAGTCGATGCCACGCAGGGCAAATTACCCGTCAATGTCAAACTGCACGAGTTTTTCTTCAAACCTGGCAGCCGCATGGGCAACGCGAATGCCCAGCAAAATTATGTCAGCACCAACTACACCACCGCGGCTCGAGACATCTATGAGCAAGGTTGTAACCTGGCCATGCAAGCCGTGTGTAAACCTGACGACGGTGAGGCTCTTGAATATTCCCTGAGTTGCAACCCGGACACATCGCTTGAACTGGTGCGTTTGTTGCGAGAAGGAGAAAGGCCGCACCTGTTGGTGGGTTTGGTGAATCAAAACCTGCCCTACATGGCGCACAGTGCTGTGGTGCCGAGCGAAGAATTTGACCTGGTGGTTGACCACCCGCGTTACACGACCACGCTGTTTTCTACGCCCAAGTTGCCCGTGGAAGTTGCCGATTACGCCTTGGGCTTTTATGCCAGCGCACTGATTAAAGACGGCGGCACATTGCAGGTGGGTATTGGTGCGTTGGGCGATGCAGTAGTGCATGCGCTTTGCTTGCGGCACATCGACAACGCGAATTACTGTCGGGTATTGGAGGCGATGAATTGGCCAAAGGAAAGTGCTGCGCTTGCAGAGCGGATTGGTGGCAAGCAGCCCTTTAAAACCGGTTTGTATGGCGCCACTGAAATGTTTGTCGATGGTTTTTTGCATTTGATGCAAACAGGCGTGTTAAAGCGCAAGGTGTATGAGCACTGGGCGTTGCAGCGCTTGATCAATTTGGGCAAGTGCAATCCAGATCAACTCGGTGCATCAATTCTGGACGATTTGGCTGACATGGGTGTGCGTGAAATTACGCCCGAAGATTTTGATGCGTTCAAGCGGCATGGCCTGTTGGTCGAGGGTGTTGTGCTGAATGGTATTTACCTCGTGTTGCCCGATGGGCAGCGTGTGTTGGCCAACCTGGCAGACAATGCCACACGCAAAGCCTTGGCGAGCAGTGGTCTGGGTGCTTCACTTGTAAAGGGTACCGTGCTGCATGCAGGCTTTTTTCTGGGGCCATCGACCATGTACAAAGCCCTTAAAAACATGCCACTTGCCGAACGCAGTTCAATCCATATGTTGGGTGTAGAGCACGTCAATCAGCTGGATTTGAACCGCCCCTTGTACAGCGCCCAGCGCGAACACGCGCGGTTTGTAAACACAGGCATTATGGCCACCCTCGGCGGTGCGGTGGTGTCGGATGGGTTAGCCGATGGGCGAGTTATTTCCGGCGTGGGTGGGCAATATAACTTTGTGTCCATGGCGCACAAGTTGCCCACTGGGCGAAGTGTGTTGATGATTCGGGCTGTGCGTGAGAATGAACAGAACGGCGAGGCCAGCAGCAATATTGTGTTCAGCTACGGGCACTGCACAATACCCCGGCATCTTCGAGACATTGTAATCACTGAATATGGCATTGCCGATTTGCGTGCAAAATCCGATTCTGATGTGGCCAAAGCCTTGATCAATATTGCCGATTCGCGGTTTCAGGGTGAATTGCTCAAGCAGGCCAAGGCTGCCAAAAAAATTGAGGAAAACTATCAAATTCCCGAAGAATTTCTGGGTAATACGCCCGAGAATCTGGCTCGCCGGTTGGGAGCATTGGTTAAAGAGAATGTACTACCTCCTTTTCCATTGAGTTGTGATTTTACCGAACAAGAATGGGTGTTGGCCCAAGCGCTGAAAGGGGTAAAGGCCCAAGCCGCCACAACACCCAAATGGAAGTTGCTTTTGAAAACCTGCCTGGCTGATCCATCGCCCGAGTCGGCCCTGCCTTACCTTGAAAGAATGAAGTTGACCCATCCGCAAAAATTACAAGACAAAGTGGTGCGCATGTTGTTGGTCGAACAATTGAAGCGATTGAAAGCCTTGGGGTAAATCCTCCCCTGGATTGCAACTTTCCCTAGCTTGCCCTGTCTCAACCAGAGTGGTATGTTGCCGGTTATGACAAAAATGGTTCGAACCCTTCTCATGTGGCTGATGTTGCTTGCGTTGCCTGTCCAAGGCATGGCGCAGGCCAGCATGTTTGCCTGTCATTTGAATGGTAATTCGACCAGTGCTGGTCAAGCGATCGACCACAGCTCCATGGACCATGGCGCGATGAGCCACGACAGCATGGATCACAGCATGCATAAAATGGATGGGCAAGCCGATCCGGATTCTTCCAAAAAACTGATGAAGTCGCTGCACGGTTGCTGTAACTGTGCACCCACCTGTGCAGTGGTGCTGTTGCCCGTGGCACAAGCCAGCTTCAATGCCATTCAGCAGGATGCAACGCCCCCTGTTTCTGAGCCACAACTGCCTTATTCCGCCGATACTCGGCGAATAGACCGACCGCCCAAAACCCTCGCCATTTGATTCTTGGGCATGCCGGGCCAAACTCGCCTGCATGTCTTGTGTATTAAATGATTGCGAGGATCTATGAAGTCCCATTTCTTATTCGCACCCCTGTTACTCGCCTTCGCTTTTCCTGCGAACGCTGAACAGGCTGTGCAAGAACTTGAATACCGATCGGCATTTGAAGGCTACCAAGCCTATTCCGATTCTGAAATACAAAACTGGCCCAAGGCGAACCAACTGGTTGATGAAATCGGTGGCTGGCGTGTGTATGCACGCGAGCCTTATGAGGACAAGGCCAAGGACAAACCGGCAGTTTCCAGAGAGGCTACACAACCCGATGCTCACAAACATGGGGGTGCTCAATGAACACGCCCCATCTGTTAAAAAAAACAGCCATTTCACTGGCCGTGCTGGTGTTGGCGGGTTGTGCGTCGGTGAACATCAACGAATCGGTGGACCAAACCAATCGGGAATTGAATGGTTTCACCAACGGTCAATTGAGTCTTGTTCAAACCGATGAACAGCGCCAGGCCATGGTTTCCAAGGCCAGCGAAATATTGAAAGAGCCTTTGAGTCAGCCCGCTGCGGTGGAATTGATGTTGACCCACAGCCCGCAGTTTCAAACTGTATTGGCCGAGAATTGGGCCCAAGCTGCACAAGCCGCACAAAGCGGTCGAATTCACAACCCGGTGTTTGCATTTGAGCGTTTGCGGATCAAGGATGAACTGGAATTGGGGCGTTTGTTGAGTTTTGGCCTGCTGGATTTGCTCAGCTTGCCAGCCCGGCAAGGCATTGCCCGCACGCAACTTGACCGGGCGCAGCTACAGTTGACCAGCAGTGTAGTGGAGCAGGTGACCCAGGTTCGGCAAGCCTGGGTGGATGCGGTTGCGGCACGGCAGGCGCATAGCTACGCTCAACAAGTGTTTGAAAGCGCGCAAACCAGCGCTGAACTGGCCCGTCGCATGCAAGAAGTGGGTAACTTCACTCGCTTGCAGCGCGCACGCCAGCAAAGCTTCTACGCAGACGCAGCGCTGAATTTGGCTGCCACACGGCACAAGGCGACAGCCACCCGCGAAGCACTGGTGCGAATGTTGGGTTTGACTACCGAGCAGGCTGCACAACTGAAGTTACCCGATCGCTTGCCCGATTTTCCTGAAGCGCCCAAACCCGCGTCTGATGTGGCCAAGCGGGCCGAGAATCGCCTGGATGTGCGCATGGCCAAGCAGGGTTTTGATGCTAGTGCCAAGGCGCAAGGCTTGGGCAATGTGGCCAGTTTTCTGGACATTGAAGCCGGTATCCGTTACGACACGGTTTTTGAAAACGACACTGGCGAGCGCAACAACAAAAAAGGGTACGAGCTTGAATTGGCTCTGCCAATTTTTGATTGGGGTGGCATGAAACGAGATGCCATGAATGCCAACACACTGGCGGCTGCCAACCGGCTTGAGGCCACCTTGCGCAGTGCGCAATCCACCTTGCGTGAAAGCTATTCCGCTTACCGCACCACCTACGATATTGCTCGCCATTATCGCGATGAAATTATCCCACTGCGGCAAACCATCGCCGATGAAAATGTGCTGCGTTACAACGGCATGTTCATCGGGGTGTTCGAGCTGTTGGCAGACAGCCGTGACCAAGTGAATGTGGTGGTGCAAGCCATCAACGCTCAAGCTGATTTTTGGCGAGCCGATGCCGCTTTGCAGGCCACCGTGGTGGGCAAACCCATGATGGTCTCGGTCAGTGGCGCGGCGGCAAGTGCTGGCGGCGACGCTGGCGGTGGCCACTAAATGAAAGGATATTGAACATGACTTCCAGACGAGAATTTTTCAAGGCTGCTGCACTGACTGGCGGTGCGGTGGCTGCGGCCAGTGTCAGCAAAGTGGCCATGAGCGCTTTGCCCGAACCGATTTTACAAACCTCTCCCGACACCATGCCCCCCTTGGTGCCCAACACCGGGCGCCCTTACAACCCGGTGGTGACATTGAATGGCTGGACATTGCCCTGGCGCATGAACAACGGTGTCAAGGAATTCCACTTGGTGGCCGAGCCCGTGTTGCGTGAAATGGCACCGGGCATGACCGCCCACTTGTGGGGTTACAACGGCCAAAGCCCCGGCCCCACCATTGAGGTGGTGGAAGGCGACCGGGTGCGGATATTCGTGACCAACAAATTGCCCGAGCACACCAGCATTCACTGGCATGGTCAGCGTTTGCCCAATGGCATGGATGGCGTGACAGGCCTGAACCAGCCCGGTATTCCGGCCGGAAAAACCTTTGTGTATGAATTTGAAGCACGCAGGCCCGGCACCTTCATGTACCACCCACATGCGGATGAAATGGTACAAATGGCCATGGGCATGATGGGTTTTTGGGTAACCCACCCCAAAAACAAGAACCCTTTAATCAGCGAAGTGGACCGCGATTACTGTTTTTTGTTGAATGCCTACGACATTGATCCAGGTGCCTACACACCGAAAATCATGACCATGCTCGACTTCAATTTGTGGACCTGGAACAGTCGACTGTTCCCGGGTATTTCGCCACTTGTGGCGCGCAAAAATGACAGGGTACGAATTCGCGTGGGCAACCTCACGATGACCAATCACCCCATTCACATTCATGGTCATGAATTTGAAGTGACTGGCACAGACGGTGGCCCGACACCGAAGAATTCGCGTTGGCCTGAAGTGACCGTGGACATTGCGGTGGGCCAAATGCGTCAAATGGAATTCATCGCCAACGAAGAAGGCGACTGGGCATTCCATTGCCACAAAAGCCACCACACCATGAATGCGATGGGGCACGATGTGCCCACCATGATTGGTGTGGACCACCGGGGCATGACCAAAAAAATCACCAACCTGATTCCAGATTACATGGCGATGGGTGAACGCGGCATGGCTGACATGGCTGAAATGCAAATGCCACTGCCCGACAACACCATTCCCATGATGACGGGCGAAGGACCTTTCGGTTCGGTCGAAATGGGCGGCATGTTCAGTATGTTGAAGGTGCGGAAGGACCAGAAGCCAGGTGACTATTCAGACCCAGGTTGGTACAAACACCCTGAGGGTACGGTGGCCTATGAATTCACAGGTGAACTGGCCAAACCCAAACGCAGCAGCAATGCCGGACAGCCCAGCATGAAACTGGCACAGAAAAACCAGCCGCACATTGAATTGCAGGTGCGTAAACCCACAGGCCATGCGGGTCATTGATTCACGCTGAGTAAAGGAATGTAAATGTTGAAGTTTTCAGGAATCATTTTGGCTTGTGCGGCGTTATTGGGGGGAGCAAATGGTGTGGCGCTCGCCCATGGCGAAAAGAAAAGTGGCACCGCACCTGTGGTGAAAGAGCAAACCGATTGGGGCATTGCAGGTGATGCTGCCAAAGCGGCGCGAACAGTAGAAGTCAGCATGGGCGATGACATGCGTTTTACACCGAGCACTTTGAGCGTGAAGCAGGGCGAAACCATTCGTTTTGTGGTTCTTAATAAAGGTGCGTTACTGCATGAGTTTGTGATTGGTACAAGAGCAGAAAACGCAAAACATGCTGAATTGATGCTGAAGTTTCCCGGCATGGAACACGATGAACCCTATATGGCGCACGTGGACCCTGGCAAAACAGGTGAGATTGTTTGGACCTTTAACAGGGCAGGTGAATTTGAATTCGCATGCCTGATAGCAGGTCATTTTCAGGCGGGTATGGTGGGCACAATCACCGTGGCTGCCAATTAATTTTTAAAGGAGTAAAACCATGAAAAATACATTGAAACTGAGTGCCATTACTTTGGCTTTCTTGGGCGCCAGTGCTACGTATGCCGCCGACCATACGGTGCATGTTCTTGAGAATCAACAACGCATGGAAGCAGAGGCCAAGGCTAAGGCGAAAGCTGCTGCTCAAACCGAAATGGCCGATGGCGAAATTCGCAAGATCAACAAAAACACTGGCAAGATCACTGTAAAGCACGGTGAGATCAAAAGTGTTGAAATGCCACCGATGACCATGGTGTTTGGTGTGGCCGACAAAGCCATGCTGGAAGGCTTGAAAGAAGGGGACAAAGTGAAGTTCAACGTGAAGCAGGAAGGTTCGAACTACACCGTCACCGAGATCAAGAAAGCGCAGTAACCGACCAAGGTTTACCGATAAGAAATCAGGCCATTGGGTTTGGCAGCAAATGCCTCCAGCCCATTGGCTTGGTCTGCCAACACGCCTGCAATTTCACCTTCAAAATGCGCCTGTTCATTGAAGCTGGCCAAGCTGATTCCCCGTTGACCAAACAACAGTTTGCTGACACTGCAATTGGTGATCATCCAGTTCAGGTTAAACGCATTCGCATCGGGCAATTGCAACAAGTTTTGCGCAACCGCAGTAATCGGCCCACCTGAAGTGAACACCGCCACATTGGCTGAACCCGACCCTTGCTTCAGTTGCATCGCTTGCGCAGTCACCGAACCCAAGCCGCTCATCACCCGGGTTTTGAAATTGCGCCAACTTTCAGGGTAGTCGGTGTCGTGTTCACCGCCCACCCAACGCGCAATCGCTTTTTCAAAAATTTGTTGAAATGCTTTGCGGGGGTCTGCGTTCTGCATCACTTGTTGCTCGAAGGCATCGGGGTCGTCGTACTGCCCAATCAACGCCTGCAATATGGCCTCGTGGTCGTACTCATTCAAACCCGCATGCTGCACCGGTTCTTGAAACACACCGTAGGTGCTTGCAAAAGCCTGCGCAGTTTGCAAGTGCCTGTTCATACTGCCACTGAAAAAACCATGCAAGCGAATTTTCCGGGCTTTGAACCACGCCCCCAATTGCGCGGCCTGAAGTTGCCCAAGATCAGACAATTGGTCGTAATCAGTACTGTCAAAACTGGCTTGCCCGTGGCGGATCAAATAGATGGTTCCCATGCGTGTTCAGCCCAGTTTTCTAATCAGCGATTTGCAACGCCAATCAAAATAATTCACCATAATCCAGAAATTTTTGAACGCCGGGTTGCGGGTTTGCTTGTGGTGGTAGCGGTAATAAATTTGTTGGGCGATCACGGCGATTCGGAACAAGCCAAACACTTCATAGAAAGTCCAGTTGTGGGTGTGTATGCCGGTTTTCTGCATGTAGTAATCCACCATTTCCTGGCGGGTCATCATGCCGGGCAGGTTAGAGGGTTGCCGTTGCAGCATCTTCATCAGGAAGTTGTCGTCGCCTTGCACCCAGTAGGTAATCACACTGCCCAGGTCCATCAGTGGGTCGCCCACAGTGGCCAATTCCCAGTCCAGCGTGCCGATAATTTCGGTGGGGTTGCTGGGGTTCAGCACCACATTGTCCAGTCGCCAGTCGTTGTGAATCATGCACAGCTTCACGTCCTCGGGGCAATTCAGATCAAGCCAGCGCCGTACTTTGTTGAATGAACTTACATTCCAGGTGTGGGCCTTTTCGTACCGTTGGTTCCAGCCGTCCAGCTGGCGGCGGGTGTAGCCACTGCCTTTGCTCAGGGCATTCAAGCCGCTGTTGTGAATATCGATCTGGTGTAGCTCAATCAAGCGATCCAGAAAATTGATGTTGAGTTGCCGCGCCTGTTCTCGATCAAGCTGCACGCCGCGGGGCATGTGCTTGCGCGGAATAATGCCTTCGATTCGGTGCATCACATAAAACTCGCTGCCAATCAGCGACTCATCGGCACAGTGCCCCACCATGTTTGGCACATAGGGATACACCGGCTTTAGCAGGCTTTGAATGCGAAACTCGCGGCCCATGTCGTGCGCACCTTTGGCTTTGGTGCCTTTGGGCGGGCGGCGCAGGATCAAATCAGCCTCCGGGTACTTCAGTCGGTAGGTCCAGTTCGAGGCCCCACCCGAATACTGAGTCAACTCCGGTTTGTCGCTCAGCGTCAAACCCTGCGCACGCAGCCAGCCGGTCACCACGTCGGTGTTTAATTCTTCGCCTGGTCGAACTGCAGTGCCTACATCCAGTACCGATTTTGCGGAATCCGTCATTATTTGAAACCCCGCTTCATCATTTCAATGCGGGCAATCACGCCTTTGTGAACTTCGTCGGGGCCATCGGCCAGTCGCAGGCTGCGTGCCTGAATGTAAAAGCCGGAAAGCGGTGTGTCGCGGCTCACGCCTGCGCCGCCGTGCATTTGAATGGCCATGTCGACCACCTGTTCCAGCACATTGGGCGCCACCACTTTAATGGCTGCAATCTCGGTCATGGCTTGTAGTGCACCCACCTGGTCCAGTTTCCAGGCTGCGTACAGGGTCAACAGGCGTGCCTGGTCGATTGCCAGGCGAGCCTCGGCCACACGTTCACGGTTGCCGCCCAAATTAATCAGGGGCTTTCCAAATGCCACGCGCGAAATACCGCGTTTAATCATCAGGTCCAGCGATTCCTCAGCCGCGCCAATGCAGCGCATGCAATGGTGAATGCGGCCTGGGCCCAAGCGGCCCTGCGCAATCTCGAACCCCTTGCCCAAACCGGCAATCACGTTACCCAGGGGCACGCGTACGTTCTTGAACTCCACCTCGCCGTGGCCATGGGGTTCATCGTAAGTGCCGAACACGGGCAGCATGCGCTTGATTGAAACGCCCGGCGTATTCAAAGGCACCAGCACCATGGTGTGTTGGTGGTGGCGGTCCAAATCCGGGTTTTCCGTGCGGGCCATGACAATGGCGATTTTTGCGCGCGGGTCGCCAATACCACTGCTCCACCACTTGGTGCCGTTGATCACCACTTCGTCGCCTTCCAGGGTGGCGGTGGCTTGCATATTGGTGGCGTCGCTGCTGGCCACATCGGGTTCGGTCATGCAAAACACAGACCGAATTTCACCTGCAAGCAGGGGCTCCAGCCATTCTTTTTTCTGCTCGGCATTGCCGTATTTCCACAGCACTTCCATGTTGCCGGTGTCGGGCGCATTGCAGTTGAACACTTCAGGTGCCATCAGACTGCGGCCGGTTTCCTCGGCAATCAGCGCGTACTCCATGGTGCTCAGGCCTGCACCCAGTTTGTCATCGGGCAGGAACATATTCCACAGGCCTGCCTCGCGCGCCTTGCTTTTCAGGGCTTCCATTTCTGGGGGAATGCGCCAGTTGT
>FWPV01000539.1_pt1 | contig 118492 bp, 115 predicted proteins | sample 2228371 | NCBI WGS metagenome assembly FWPV01 (sample SAMEA103939776, study PRJEB20133) | metagenome | reverse complement strand
CCAAATACATGCTTGATCTTTTGGGTGTGATGGGTAGGACACAGGTTAAATGGCAGGAGGTAACACCATGAAGAAAAATTTTCAATTTTACGAAGCCGGGCAAATTGTTTTAATTTTGGTACTTCTTACCATAGTAGGGTTGACTATTGGTCTCTCGCTTATTTCCCGTTCGATTACCGATATCCGTATTTCTTCACAGATAGAACAATCAAACAGAGCTTTTTCTGCAGCAGAGGCAGGAATAGAAAGCGCCCTTCGTGGGGCGGTTGTAGGGGGACCTACAGGTACGGTTTCTCTACCAGGAGCCTCGGCTAAATATCAAGTAGCTGATCTTGGTAGTTCCGGTATCTACACTTTTCCAGCGGCCACAGCTGAAACTCCTCAAACTGTTTGGTTAGTACCTCACAATGAAGATGGTACAATAAACGAATCAGGCTCTTCCTACCCTGCTAACCGTTATCTTGATATCTGTTGGGGAGAGACAGGAAGTGGTGGAGTACCGGCTGTCATAATTTCTCTTTTTTATAAAGAAGGTACCGCCTACAAACTGGCAAAGGGAGCCTATGATCCTGACGCGGTAGCAAGAGGTAATAATTTTAACCTAGCGGATTCTGCCGGTAACTACTGTGGTGGCTCTTTCCGCTATCGGGTAAGGATTACCCCAACTTCGAATTTTGGTCTTAATCCCCCTCCAGCTACCACTCTCTTGGCCCTAAGGATACTGCCTTTATATGCGAGTACTGCTGTAGCAATAGAACCACAAACAGGACAATCACTTCCTTCGCAGGGTAAGAAAATTACTTCTGTAGGTCAGACTGAGACAGGGGTAGTCCGCAAGATAGAGGTGACCGAAGAATACAAGTCACTTCCCTCTGTTTTTGATTTTACTTTGTTTACGGAGAATTAAACAAAGTGTAGTGTTGACTTTTCACTAGCTAAAACCCATACTTTTAATATATGGCAAAACTTCTTTTGGGTCTTGATATAGGCACAGATTATATTAAGGCCGCTCAAATATTGCGCGAAAATGCTTTGAATCAACTTCTAGCTGCAGGTTACATTGGAAGCCCTATAGACATACTTGCATCAAGTAATCCTCACAACGAACAGGTTCTGGCAAATGCCATTAATAGGTTGGTGCATGATATGAAAATATCAACAATGGATACTTCCGCCTCTTTACCTTCTTCAAAAGTGATTACCAGAGTTATAGAAGTCCCGATTATGTCGGAAGAGGAGCTTTCCTCAAGCATCAAATGGGAGGCAGAACAATATATTCCTCTTCCCTTAAATAGGGTAAATATAGATTATGAGATTATTAGTACCAATCAGGAGACTTCAAAAATGAAGGTTTTACTTGTGGCAGCTCCGATTTCGATCATCGAAAAATACATGCGCGTTATTTCCATGGCGGGATTAAATCCCGTCGCTTTGGAGACGGAGATACTAGCGATAGGTCGGACTATTACTTTTGGTAATCCCCAACTTTCTAATGCTTTAGTTTTGACTATTGGTGCGACGACCACGGAAATAGCTGTTTTGCATAACAAAACTTTTGTTTATACCAAATCATTGCCTATTGGTGGGAATGCCATGACGCGGGCTATTGCCCAGGAATTAGGCTTTGATCTTCCACAGGCAGAAGAGTATAAAAAAAGTTACGGTCTTGACGAGACTAAACTTGAGGGAAAAATCGCCAAGACAATTTTTCCATTATTTAATTCAATTATCAGCGAGACGGAAAAAACGCTAACTTTTTTTAAAGAACAGTACCCCGGGGAAGAAATTAAATCATCAATAATCTGTGGGGGCGGGGCAAAACTTCCGGGATTGGTGATGGCGATAACTAAACATTTAGGTTTGGATACCCAAGTGAGCAATCCCTTCGAGAAACTTACGATTGACGCGAAGATTTTGCCCTCTCTTATGCCTGAAGCTCCTCTTTATACAGTAGCAGTGGGTTTAGCTCTTAAAGATATTGAATAAATATATGGTAAAGCGACACTCGATTAATTTGCTTATTTTAGAGACCCGAGAAAACCGTTCCATTGAGTTACTTAAAAAAATTCTTCCACTGGTTGCAGGCATTTCCCTTTTAACATTTTTGGCTGTTTTTATTTTTTCCATTTTTTACGTCAATAATAATATCAGGGAGTTCAATGCTCTTAAAAGCGAGGTAGAAGCTTTTGAAAAAAAGATTGCTGATCAGAAAAATACTGAAGGGATTTATACTCTGACCCTTATGAGATTAAATGTTCTTTCCCAAATTCTTGGCCAAAGTAAAAATTTTTCTAACATTCTTTCAGAAATAGATAGTTTACAAAATGGTGCTATTACGATAGATTCAGCCGCGGTAGATAAGAAAGGATTGGTCTCTCTTTCTTTAATTGCATCAAGTTCTGCCGATTTAGATAATTTTGTTAATCTTCTTTTAGATAAGAATCGGGAAAAACTTTTTATGGATATAACCGCAGGAGGGATTACTCGCGAAAAGAAGGGAAATTACAAATTGACAGTGGATTTTAAGACCAGTCCGGTCGTCATGAAATGATATGGAAAAAAGTTTATTTAGTAGCAGACTATTAATGCTCATAAGGCGCTATGAACTTCTGATAGGTTCGGCAATTGTGATAATTTGCGTTGCTCTTTTGAGTATTTTTTTACTTAAATCGAATTTTGTTCAAGCCGCTAAAATAAGTAGCGAAAAGAAGGTTTTGGCAGAGAAATTGTCGGTTCTTAAAGAAAAAGACAATAGACTTTCTTCCCTTGATAGCGCATTTTATCAGTCGGCATTTACAAAGATGAATAAGATACTTCCCGAAGAAAAAGACTATGTTTCTCTGTTTTACGCCTTTGATAATCTAGAAAAAGAAACGGGAGTTGTCATTCTTCGTACAGAATTTCAAATTGGTGTAATTTCTACTTCTTCTGCAAGACTAACCAAAGCAGGTGGAGGAATTCCAGCCTACGCGGTGCCTTTAAGCGTGATGGTAGAGGGAAATGCCAGTTCAATTGAAAATTTTATTTCCCGTTTAAGTAATCTTGCCAGTAGATTCATAGATGTAGAAAGTGTCAAACAGACAAAGAGTCTAGATGGTGGTAGCTTGCAGGCTTTGATCAACGGGCGGGCTTTTTTTTACCCCTTACCTTCGACAATTGGAAAAATAGACAGTCCTTTACCCAAATTAGAAGTTGCCCAAAACGAGATTCTCCAGAAGATAGCAGAGATTGTTCCTAGCCAGGGTGAAATTTTAACAGGGGCGGAAGAAGCGGAAAAGATAGAGGTGGGCAAAAAAAACCCCTTTCAATAAGTTTTTTTTGATCTTATAAGAGATTGTTTCCTTCTCCATTCAGCAATTTCCTTATGATTGCCGGAAAGAAGTATAGAGGGTACTTTTAAGCCTTTGTATACAGGGGGTCTGGTATATTGTGGCGCTTCAAGCATTGCTTCTTCGGTGTACGATTCCATGATGGTTGCTTCTTTTTTAGAAAGGACATTTGGAAGAAGACGAATTACCGCATCAGTGATTACCATTGCCGGGATCTCTCCACCTGTCAAGATATATTCTCCGATAGAAATACTTTCGTCAATAAAATGATGGATGCGTGCATCTACACCCTCATAATGGCCGCAGACTAAAATTAAATGCTCTAATTTTGTATAACTTCTTGCCTTTTTTTGGTTAAATTTTTTACCGGCTGGGTCTAGGAGAATCACTTTTTCCTTGATTTGACGTTTAGAAGAGGTAATTGCCCTTTCTAAAATATCTACCCGCATTATCATTCCCGGACCGCCTCCATACGGTTTGTCATCGACAGATTTATGTTTGTCGGTGGCAAAATCTCTTATGTTGACAAGATTAATTTTGACAAGTCCCCGTTTTAACGCTCTACCGATGATAGAAGAAGAAAAAATATCATTAAAAATATCCGGAAAAAGAGTAAGGATAGTGATTATCACGTAAGACACTCAGACAATTTCTATATGTATTTGTTTACCTTCTTTGATTGCTAGTATTTTAGCAACGTTTCTGATTGCTTGGATAATTTTTCCTTCTTTTCCGATTACCTTACCTGTATCTTCTTTATTAGTGGTAATTGTGTAGTAATAAAGATTATTTCCCATTGATTTTTCTTCCACTTTTATTTCAGAGGGATATTGAACTATTTGTTTTAAGATAAAAAGAAGAAATTCTTTCATTTTGAGATAATTTTTAAGACCGCCTCTGTCGGTTTTGCCCCCCTTTCTATCCATTTTTCCATAAGTTCTCGATTTAAAGTTAAAGAAGATGGTTTTTTGGGTTTATAATGGCCAAGAAGTGCCGTGATTTTACCGTCTCTTTTTGAGTCTTCAGGAGCCACAACTATGCGGTAAAAAACATCATCGCGTTTTCCTCTTTTTTGAAGTCTAATTTTTAGCGCCATATCAAGAGATTATATTATTATTTTCTCCATTTCTCAAGGGCGGCTTTTGCCGCTTTCATTTCTGCTTCCTGCTTGCTTTTGCCGCTTCCCTCACCATGCAGAACATTATTTACGAAGACGCCGACCTTAAATTCTTTTGCATGATCGGGTCCGCTTTCTGCGAGAACTTTATATACGGGAGAAATCTTTATTTTATCTTGAACAAGCTCTTGAAAGACGCTTTTTGCATCTTTATATGTTTTTTGTGAAAGTATTGTAGACAAACAAGGAAAAAGAAAATTTTCTACCAATTCCCTTACCTTCGTTAGTCCTTGATCAAGATAGATAGCGCCAAGCAGTGCTTCAAAAGTATCGGCGAGTATTGAGGTGTTTTGCCTTCCTCCGCCTTCTTCCTCCCCTTTTGAAAGCATCAGGTAGTTACCCAAACCGAGTTTACGGGAGACTTCCGCTAAGGTGGCAGTTTTCACTAGAGACGATCTGATATTAGTTAGTTCACCTTCTGGAAAGTCTGGATAGTGGAGATAAAGATAATCTGAAACTAAAAAAGAAAGAATACTGTCGCCTAAAAATTCGAGTCTTTCATTAGAAGTAGGTATTTCATCTGTTTCGTTAAGAAAAGAGCGGTGAACAAACGCCTGTCTGATTAAATTTTTATTCTTAAAAGATATTCCGAGAGTTTTTGAAAGATTGGAGAAATCATTAACAACATGAGTCATAGTTTACCGGCACGTTGATTTTTTATGATATACCCTAAGACACCATTGACAAAAGCTGGACTTGTTTCCCCGCCGTATTCTTTGGCAAGCTCAACTGCTTCATCAATAATTACTTTTTCAGGCTCTTTTTTTTCGTAAAGAAGTTCGTAAATAGCCAATCTTAAAATAGCTACATCGATTTTGGCAATTTTATTTACAGGAAATTGTGGGGCCGCAGATTCAATTAAAGGGTCAATCTTTGTTGTGTTTTTAATAATCTTTCTAGCAATGTTTTGATACGGGGAGTCAGTTTGGGAGTTAAAGCTTCGTGCAAAAAGGTCTTCGACGATCTTTACCCTCTTGATATGGCGTGGATCATCATGTCTTTTCATGAATAATACTTCTTATAATATAATATTTTCTTCCTTTGTCCCACTAAAAAGAGTAAAAAATTGGGTTTAGATTTATTTGTCTTATTTATAAAATCCACATTTGCCGCAAACCCGATGGCTAAGTTTTATGTTGCCGCATTTTGGACAAACACCTATATCTTGAAGACGAGTTTTTTGATTGGCTCTTTCCCGTTTTGCCTGTTTTCTGGTAGAATGACGTCTTTTTGGTAATGGTGCCATATCTTAATTATGATTATCCAATGATAAATTATCAAGTCATTAATTGACAATTAGATAATTAAGAATTTCCTAATTAATCTTGTGATATAGGTTGTATTGTATATCTTTCGAGTTTTTCCCGCAAGGGGGGAAGTTGCCAGAAAGATGAATCTGAAGCGATAATCATTGAGACAGCTCTTTTGGATTCTTTGATGAGGTTAAGATCAGAAATGTCAGCAACTTTAAGGCCGAAATTACCGTGTTGCTTAGTACCATATATTTCGCCTATACCCCGCCGCATCTTATCAAACTCTGCTAGTTTTGGTCCGGAATAAACTTTTTCCAATAGTTTCAATCGTTCCAAAACCCGAGGATTATCAGATTCGGTAAAGAGTAAACAGTACGATTGCAGGTGGCTTCTGCCAACTCTTCCTCTTAGCTGGTGGAGTTGGGCCAAGCCGAAGCGATCTGCCGCCTCAATCATCATTATGGTGGCACTTGGCATGTCAATACCAACTTCTACCATAGCTGTGGAAATAAGAATATTTATTTTGTTTTCTTTGAAATCGGAAAGAATCTGGTTTTTTGATTTTTCTGGAAGACGGCCATGTAAAAGACCAAGTTTAAATTCTGGAAAAATTTCCTCTTGGAGTCTTTGATATTCGGCTTTTGCCGCCTTAACGGTAGTCATTGTTTCTGACTCTTCAATCAGGGGACAGACAATAAAAGCCTGCTCCTTTTTTCCCGATCTATTTATCTTTTCTTTAATCCACTGATAGGCAGCTTCTCTTTTTTGCGGAGGTACCACCCAGGTTTTTACGGGAATTCTGCCTTTTGGCATTTCGTCTATGACCGAAAGGTCCAAATCTGCATATAGAGTAAGAGCAATTGTTCTTGGAATTGGTGTAGCGGTCATAGATAGAAGATGCGGATTGTCTCCTCTCCCTTTTAATCTAGCTCTTTGTTCTACTCCGAAACGTTGTTGCTCATCAATAATTACCAAGTCGAGCTCAGCAAGTTTATCCTCGTGACTGATAAGGGCATGTGTGCCTACCAAGACATCTGGGTTTTTTGAGGTTTTCCATTTTTGTGAACCAGTTACCAATCCGACTTCCACAGAGTAAGGAGTAAGTAGTTTGCTAAGAGTTTCGAAATGTTGATTGGCAAGTATTTCCGTAGGTGCCATAAGTATTGAGGATCTGCCGTTAAGATAACCGGCATAGATTGCAATGGCGGCAACGACTGTTTTGCCCGAGCCGACATCTCCCTCAAGTAGCCTATTCATTGGTGTGGTGCGGGATAGATCTGCCAATATTTCCTTTACTGCCCTTTTTTGGGCATTGGTTAATTGGAAGGGTAGGTTGCTGATGAATTGTTTTATCTTTGGAAGAAAAGAGACTATTTCCCACTTTCTTTTTATTTTTTTCTCCTGCCAGCTTTTTTTCCGGATTTGGGCTGCTAACTCTAAAATAAACAGTTCATCAAAAGAGAGGCGTCTTTTTGCCGCAAGAGCCTCAGTCAAATTATTGGGAAAATGAATTTTATAGATTGCTTCTTTTTCGGAAAGTAGTCCAAAAGTTCTGATGATATTTTTCGGAAGAAATTCCTTTATATCGGGTGAAAATCTAAAAAGGAGACTGGCGATTCTACTTCTTAACCATTTGGAAGAAACACCGGCAGTTTCTGGATAAATAGGGACCAATCTACCTGTATGGATAACCGATTTTTGGTTTCTCGCTATTTCATAATCCGGGGATTCCAAAACTAACTTATTACCAAACCATTCGACTCTTCCGGCTACATTTATTTTAGTTTCTGGTCGTAGAATACTAGTGAGAAACGGCTGATTGTACCAGATAACTTCTATTTCTCCTGTTTCATCAGCAACCACACCCTTTTGTATTTTTTTACCACTTTTTGTGTATATATTTTTTATAGATTTAACTGTTCCTACGACGGTGACTCTTTCTCCAGCCTGAAGAAGAGATATTTTTGAAACCAGAGAAAAGTCTTCATAGCGAGAAGGAATATGGTATAAAAGATCACCGATAGTTTCTATTCCTAATTTTTTGAGTCTCTGGCCAAAAATTGGACCTGTCATCCGAAGAGATGTGATTGGTGCGCTAAGAGCTATCATAAAACACTACCTTAGAAGCAAGATGGGTGCCAAGGAGGAAGCGATCAAAGCGATAGAAGAGATAATTACTATTACAGTCCAGATGCGTTTATGTCTGCGGAAGATATTCATATTTTCGTGTAGGTCTTGCTGCAAGTTTTACCTCGACTTTGCTTCGTTTGCTTAAGGCAGAACTTTTATTTTTGTCCTGTATGTTTATCCCGAAGCAGAAGCAAGAGAATCTAAGTTTTACTTCTTCGCGTTACCTACTTTTTGTACATATTTTAATAAATCTATGCTTGCCAATGCGTATAGTTACTCCTTTATCCAAATCATTTGGTAGTTTGTTGATGCTATTATAAATTTTACCATTGATTTCCACTGCGTTTCCGGCAATTAAACGTTTAGCTTCACTACGGCTGGCAACGAGATTTGTTTTTATCAAAAGATCAATAAGATCGCCCACCTCTTCTTTTGTAATGGTTATAAGAGGAATATTTTGTGGTGTCTGTTTTTTCTGGAAAGTACTTTCAAAAAATTTTTCTGCTTCTTTAGCTTGATTTTCATTGTTTAACATTTTTACTAAAGTAAAAGCCAACTTTTTCTTATAAATCATCGGATTTTCGCCGTTCTCTATGGCTTTTTGATAGTTCGCTATTTCTTTAAGTGGCGTATCAGTAATATATTCAAAAGATTTAAGGATGACTTCATCCGGTAAACTCATGATTTGACCAAAAAGCTGATTTGGTGGGTTGTTGATGTTGATTGCGTTACCTTCAGTCTTTCCCATCTTGATTTTACCCAGTTCTAACAATTTTGTTGTGAGGACAAACTTTTCTTTTCCCTTTAATTTGTGCATTAAATGCCGACCAATGAGCATATTGAACGTTTGATCCGACCCACCCACTTCTAAGTCAACATCCATACTTACGCAGTCATAAGCCTGCATTATCGGATATAAGAATTCAGCCAAAGAAATATCTCTTCCCTCTTTTAGACGTTTTTGGAACATATCTCTTTCTAAAAGTTGTTGAACCGTAAACTGGTTACAAAGTTTTAAGACATCAGCAAACCTTAATTTACTGTTCCATTCTGAATTAAATAATATTCTTACCGGATTTGGACCATCAATTTTGAGAACTTTTTCAAGCTGGTTTTTATAAGTTTTAGCATTTTCCAGAACTTCTTCTCTAGTTAGTATTTTTCTAGATTTATCTTTACCTGTGGGATCGCCGATCATACCGGTAAAGTCACCAATGAGAAAAATTACTTCATGGCCCAATTCCTGAAATTCTTTTAATTTAAGAAGACCGACTAAATGGCCAATATGGAGATTGGGGGTGGACGGATCAAATCCCTGATAAAGTCGGAGTTTTTTACCTGATCGAAGCACTTTTTCAAGTGCCTGTTTTGAAGGATATATTTTATCTACCCGACGAGTTAAGAGTTCTTCAATTGCGTCCATATTCCTAAATATAGCATATTTGTTTGCTCAATCATATATTTTTTGCTAAACTTCAAATTGGCGTAATAAATTATGTCTATATCTTATCAACATTTGGGATTGACACGGCAAAACCCGTATCGTTCCCGGCTTTTTAAAGTAAGAATCCTTAATTTTTTGACCCGAGCGATGATTTTTGGCATAATCGCCAGTTTTATTCTTTTTTTTGTCTTTCTTATCTGGTATTCAAAGGATTTGCCTTCTCCCGATAAGGTACAAAGAAAGGAAGGTTTCTCAATTGTTGTTTTAGATAGATCAGGAAATCCTATTTATGATATTTACAATGATAAAAACAGAATACCTGTAGCTTTATCTGATATTCCCGACGATTTGAAAAAGGCAACGATTGCCATAGAAGATAAGGATTTTTATAAACATCAGGGTTTTGATCCAAAGGGAGTCATTAGGGCAGTTTTTAACATTGTAACTTTACGAGGGATTCAGGGAGGTTCTACTCTTACACAACAATTGGTAAAAAATGTTCTTTTAACTTCCGAAAAAACAATTCCTCGTAAAATTAAAGAGTTTATTCTGGCAATCCAAATTGAAAGAAAATATACCAAGGATGAGATTTTACAGATGTATCTTAATGAGTCTCCTTATGGGGGGACAATGTGGGGTATTGAATCTGCCGCGGTCGGTTATTTCGGTAAGCATGCTAAAGACCTTACTTTTGTCGAGTCGGTGATTTTAGCAGGATTACCACAGCGTCCTTCGTATTACTCTCCTTTTGGTCCAAATCCCAAAGCTTATATCGGTAGAGCCGAGGAGGTCCTTCGAAGGATGCGTGAGGATGGTTATATTACCGAAGCTAAGGAATTTGAGACAAAAAAGTTACTCGCTGATGTGAAATTTGCATCGGCAAGTGGTCAATTTAAAGCACAACACTTCGTTTTTTATGTCAGGAAACAACTAGTAGAAAAATTTGGAGAAAAGATGGTAGATGCCGGAGGTTTAATAGTGACAACCACCCTTGATGGAAAATTGCAGGAGAAGGCAGAGACAATTGTACGTGAAGAAATAGACAAGCTTAAAGGACTTAACGTTACCAATGGAGCAGCGGTGGTTCTGGATACGAAAACTGGGGAAATTCTAGCTTATGTCGGTAGCAAAACTTATGATTCCGAGGATGAGAAATTTCAGGGAAAATTTGATATTGTCAGTATGGGCTACCGGCAGCCCGGTAGCGCGCTTAAACCGATTACCTACGCCGTGGGTCTTACCAAGGGTTATACCGCTTCGACACTTATTATGGATGTAGAGACGCATTTTCCTGGAGGGGAAGGTAAGCCCGATTACATTCCCAAAAATTACGACAATAAATTCCGTGGCCCGGTACAGGTACGCTACGCTCTTGGTAATTCCATTAATGTGCCGGCTGTAAAGATGACAGCCTTGGTTGGTGTAAAAGACATCCTGAAGACTGCTTATGATATGGGTATAGGAACTCTTGCGCCTACCAATGAAAATGTTAACAAGCTCGGATTATCACTTACCTTGGGAGGCGGTGAGGTAAGGCTACTTGATTTAGCCTCTGCCTATAGCGTGTTTGGCAATAGCGGGGTTAAAAATGAACCCTATTCAATACTTAAGGTGGTTGACTCAAGCCGAAAGGTACTTTATGAGCATAAAAAAGTTGCCGGAAAAAAAGTTCTTGGTGAAGATGTTTGTTTTATTATTTCCGATATTTTGTCGCAAAACGACGCCAGAAAGGAAGTTTTCGGAGAAAGAAGCTATCTAGTAATATCAGGAAAAACCGTAGCAGTGAAAACTGGGACGACTGATGACAAAAGAGATAACTGGACAGTCGGATATACTCCTTCTGTGGTTGTTGGTGTTTGGGTTGGTAACAACGACAATAGTCCGATGAATCCTAAACTTGCTTCCGGTACTACAGGTGCGGCACCAATTTGGAATCTTATCATGAAGGAAGCTCTGAAAAGCAAACAGGATGAGCCTTTTAAAAAACCGGATAACGTTTTGGAATTGACAATTGATGCTTTTGGCGGAGGGTTACCCAAAGACGGTAGACCCCAAAGAAAGGAATACTATATTAAGGGTACCGAACCCATAAGTGTCTCTTCTATCTATAAAAAAATTAAGGTTTCCAAATCTGATCAAAATAAATTGGCAAATGCAGTTGAGATAGCTACAGGTGCCTACGAGGAAAAAGAATTTATCGTTTTTACCGAAAACGATCCTACTTCCAAAGACGGTAGAAACCGCTGGCAGGAAGGGATCGATGCTTGGATAGAAAAACAAGGCGATCCTTTATATCATCCTCCCAAGGATACTGCTAATACTGATGAAAAGAAGGTAATTGTTTCTATAAAAAAGCCAGATAACCAGTCACAGGTTGATTCCAATGAGGTGGAAATTAGAGTTGAGGCAAAGGCTATAAAAGCGATTGCTAAAATAGAGATTTATATTGATGATGAGTTAAAAACTAGTGTGAACAGCAATTACTTTAATGAACCGATAAATCTCTCTACAGGAGTGCATAAAATCAAAGCTAAAGCATACGATCAGGACAAAAACAGCGGTGAAGCAGAAATTACTATTGGCGTAAGGACTTCGCCGAATCCTACCGCTACTCCTACTTTTGTGCCGACAACTACTTCGATACCCACTCCGACCTAAAGTTATTTTTTCAATTTTATTTTGAATTTGTTTTCAAGAAGGGCAATAATTTCGTCTCGTATAACTTTGACTTCTTCACCTGAGAGATTTTTTTCAGGATTCTGATAAGCGACTCTTAAAGTAATAGTGTTTTTATACCTATCCAAAATTTCTACTTTGGTGACAAATTTTTTGTTATATATTTCTTCGATGACTGGACCAATTTTTGTTTGGTTATCAATAATTAGTGTCAGATCCTCTATTACAGGAGGAAACGATGGTATCGGATGATATTTTTTTATCGGCTGGAGAAAGAGGATTGCTTTTTCAAAATTGATTTCTGCGATAAAAAGCCTGTCTTTGATTTCAAAGTTGTTGGTTAATTGCGGGTGGATAGAAGCAATTCTGGCAATGATTTCACCGTTTTTTTTCAAAAAGAGGGTTTGTTTTGGGTGACCAAATTGCCATGTGTCAATAATTTCTTGGCGATAGTCAGTTATTCCCAGTTCGGAAAGTAAGCCGGTTATTATTCCTTTAAGAAAGAAAAAGTCTCTTTGGCAGGCAACAACAAGACGAGTTTCCTCTTTGGGCAAATCATTTGGTTGGGGAGAGTAAATTTTTGAAAGTTCAAATAAAGCAAGCTCCTTTTTAAGATGTTGGTTATACCTCACATTTTCTAAAATCGAAGGAAGAAGAGAAATGCGCATATACTCCATTTCCGTTGTCAAAGGATTGGTAATTTTCAGATGATCTGCAGGGTTTAGATTGGCTTTTTCGATAAGTGTTTTAGAAATAAAGGAATAATTATAAACTTCCGTGAAGCCCCAATATTTTAGTATGGTTTTTACTTTCTGCTCCAAAGAAAATTTTGTCTGTTTGTCATCAATTGGAATAGCGCCTGTTGGTAAACGCGACGGCAAGCGGTGATAACCGTAAAGTCTTGCCACTTCTTCAACAATATCCTCCGGAATATTGATGTCTTTTGATCTGCTTGAGGGAATGATTACGGTGGAAGAATTTACCTTGAAGCCTAAGGAGGTGAGGATAGTTTTTATTTCATTTGCCGTAAGTTTTATGCCGATTCTTGCGTTTATAAAATCAGTTTTGATAGTTATAGTTTTTGGCTTATAAGGGTGAGGATAAATATCAATGAGTCGTCCGGCTGGTAATGCTTCGGCCCACTCTTTAAAAAGATGTACGCCATAAAATAGCGTCGGTAAGACATTTTCCGGATCAAGATTTTTCTCAAAAAGGGTAGCCGCTTCAGTACGCTGACCCAGCCTCATGGAGGTTTTTCTTATATGGATGGGTTCATAAGTTTGGACAAAAAGAAGCACCCTTTTAGTTCCAGCATCTACAGCAGAATTTTCAGCACCCATAATTCCGCAAAGATCAATTAGTCTTCCTTCTCCATCTTCAATGACGATATCCTCATTAGTTAGAGTAAAAGTTTTACCATCCAAGGTGGTGATTCTTTCCCCCATTTTGCTTTCTCGAAGAATCATCTTTGCCCCTTTTATTTTGTCATAGTCAAACGTATGGACCGGCTGACCAAAAAGTTTCATGAGGTAATTTGAGATATCAACAACATTGTTTATTGTTCTTATTCCTGATTTTTCAAGTCTTTCTGAAACTTGCGCCGGTGATGGCTTTATATTCACATTATCTAGGATAATTGCTGCAAAATGCGGACATAAAGATGGTTTGGTAATTTCTACTTCTAATGGTAAATTTTGAGTTTCGGAAATGTTTGGATGACTAAAAGACTTAATTATTGAAGTGTCTAATTTTGCCTTTATACCAAATCGTGGTAAAATTGCCGCTGCCTCTTTTGCGATTCCTAAGATAGAAGCCATATCAGGACGGTTGGAGGTAATTTCAATCTCATAGACAAAGTCATTACCGACTTTAGACACTCGTTCAACTGACGGGCCGCAAAGTGATAGGCAATTTTTGATTTGCTCAGGTGTTGCCGATGTTTTGAGATGTTCTTTTAACCAGCTATCTGGAACGAGTATGTTCATTTTCTTTAGAATTGCTCCAAAAATCTTATATCGTTAGCATAAAGTAGCCTGATATCATCAAGTTTTGTTCCTGATTTCATCATGTATGTCCTTTCCACTCCCCAGCCAAAGGCAAAACCAGTATATTTCTCGGGATCAATTTTTCCAGCCCGAAGCACTTGCGGGTGTACCATTCCCGAACCACCAAGTTCAAGCCAACCTTCTTTGCAAAACCGGCATCTCTCCCCTGTTTCCAATTTTCCAGTTCCTTTGCAGATGCCACAGTTTATATCCACTTCAAAAGACGGTTCGGTGAACTGAAAATGAAAGGGTCGGAGACGAGTAATTCTTCCACCTCCAAAAAACTCTTTGGCAAAATAGTCCATGGTACCCTTTAAATGGGTAATGTTTATTCCTTGATCTATTAAAAGACCTTCAAACTGATGGAACATTGGGGTGTGGGAGATGTCCCAGTTTGGACGATAACATTTGGCAATGTTGATCATCCGGATAGGAGGTTTTGCTTTAACCCTTTCCATTTCCCGTACTTGACCAGAAGAGGTATGCGGAGAAAGAACGATTTTTCCGTATTGGCTGGACGGTTTTCCGGAAACAAAGAAAGTTTCAAAATCGTCTCTAGCCGGATGATTTTGTGGCATGTTTAAAGATTCAAAAGCAAACCATTCCCATTCCACTTCAGGATAGCTTCTTCGCCTAAAACCGATCCGTTCAAATATTTGCACTATTTCCTCAATTGCTTGGGTGATGATGTGGAGATGACCGGAAGGTGGTGGTGTGCCTGGCGCGGTGACATCGATAGTTTCATCAAGTTTAGCTTGGGCAAGAGCGGTTTTTTGCGCCTTAAATAAATCTTGCAGCTCGTTTTTTATTTTATTAGCAAGCCGGCCGACTACGGGTCTTTCCTCGTTGGAAAGATTTTTCATTTTCCTAAAAAGAAGGGTAAATTCTCCATTCGTGCCAAAAATTTTGAGAAATGTTTCTTCCAGTTCCTTTTCGTTGGCTATTTTGGAAATCAAAGATAACCACTTTTCACGTAGTCTAGTAAGTTCCTCTTCCATATGTCAATTTTAAAACGAAATAAAAACAGATTCAATGAGGGGCAACAAAGGTTTAGACGTTTCTAACTTTATCGACAATGGCAGCAAAAGTAGAGGGATCAGTTTGTAAAATATTAGCAAGGATTTTTCGATCAAGTCCAATGTTGGCTTTTTTAAGCTTGGCAATAAAACTACTGTACGAAAGTTCTTGCAGGGCAACTGCATTGCTTATTCTAGTGATCCAGAGTCTCCGGAAGTTACTTTTTCTTTTTTTCCTGCCATCATAAGCATAGGCTCCTGCATGAAGCTGTGCTTCCTTGGCCACCTTAACCAAGCGCCGTCTAGTCATCCGGTAGCCTTTTGTACTTTTTAGCAGTTTTTTATGTTTTCTATGTGAAACTGTTCCTCTTTTTATTCTCATACTTATTCTCCATAAACTGATTATTTAAGGATCATTGATTTTACAATTTTCGCCTGTTTTTTTGTCAAAAGTACCGGTTCTTTATATCTTCTGATTCTCTTTTTGGATTTATTTATTCTTAAATGTCTGGCGTATTGATGACCGCGAAGGACTTTTCCTTTTGCGGAAATCTTGAACCTTTTAAGCAGCGACTTTTTTGTTTTCTGTTTTGCCATCTTGAATATTGGTTTTTACGTTTTTTACCGGAGAAAGAATCGTAACAAGGATTCTTCCTTCAAAGTGAGGTGATTTTATCACTTTTGCAACAGTCTGTAAATAAGCGATAGCTTTATTGGCTATTTCCAGACCAAACTCCTTGTGGGTTATTTCCCTACCGTGGAAAGGAATGGAGATTCGAAGCTGATTTCCCTCTTTAAGAAATTCTTCCCCTCTAGTAATTCTTATTTTAAAATCATGTTCACTGATAAATGGCGAAAGCCTTATCTCTTTGGTTCCCACATTTTTGGCGGCTTTCTTGGATTGTCTTTCTTTCTTTGCTTCAAGATATTTGAATTTCTTAAAATCGATAAGTTTTACCACCGGAGGTGTGGCGTTAGGAGCAATTTCCACCAAATCCTTTTCTTCAATTTGTGCACGTTTTAAGGCTTCTAGCCTGTCTACAATACCAAGTTGCTTCCCCGTTTCATCCAGTAACCTTATTTTGGGAGCGGTAATTTGGTAGTTAAGCCGGTAATATTTAGTGTTTCGTCTCAATCTGTGATTTAAGTTTAACTATAAAATCGCTTAACTTCATCTGGCCTAAATCGTTGCCCTCCCTTGTTCTTACTGAAACCAATGGTTTTTCCTTAATTTTTATTTCCTTATCGCCAATTATACCAAGATAAGGCACTTTTTGTAAAGTTGCATCCCTTATTTTTGCCTGCATCGATTCATTTCTGTCGTCCAGACTGGTCCTAATATTATTTTGCAAAAGAATCTCTTGCAGATGACGGGCTGCGATTTTATGTCGATCCGCAATGGGAATTATTGCTACCTGAACAGGTGAAAGCCATAAAGGAAAAGCTCCTTCGTAATGTTCAATCAGTATTGCCAAAGTTCTTTCTATTGATCCAGTAAGCCCCCGATGGAGAATGACGGGATTTTTTTCCTTGCCTTTCTCGTCTGTATATACTAGATTTAACCTTTTTCCCATAAAAAGATCAAGCTGCAATGTGCTCATTTGCCACTCTCGTCCTAACGCATCTTTTACCATATAATCTAACTTTGGTCCATAAAAAGAAGCTTCTCCTTCCGCAACTTTGTAATTTAAGTTGTTATCTTTAACTATTTTTTCTAGTTTTTTGTTAGCCAGATTCCAAATTTTGTTATCGGCTATGTATTTAATGGCATCAGACGGATCAGGTAGGGATAATCTGACATAGTAATCTTTAAATCCCAGAACATTAAACATTTCATTTACCATCTCGATACATCTTTTAAATTCGCTTTCAATCTGTTCATAAGTCATAAGTATATGACTGTCATCAATAGTGAGCGCTCTTACCCTGACTAGTCCAGAAAGCTCCCCTGTTTTTTCAAAACGGTAGCATGTGCCAGGTTCAGCAAGTCTGATTGGAAGATCACGATAACTTCTCGGTCGGCTTTTGTAGATCATATAATGGTGCGGACAATTCATTGGTTTTAAAACGTATTCTTCACCCTCAATGCCAAACGATTCGTACATTACTTCTCGGTAGTGTTGCCAGTGACCAGTTTTTTTGTAAAGCTCGCTTTTAGCTATATGCGGGGTTACTACATGTTGAAAACCGTATTTTTGCTCTAATGCGTATTCGTAATCAAGAATTTGCTTCCTAATAAGAGTTCCTTTCGGAGTAAGGAGTGGTAAGCCTTTTCCTATATTTTCGTCAATTACAAAAAGATCAAGTTTTTTTCCCAAGAGGCGATGATCTCGTTTTTTTGCCTCCTCTATCCGCCAGAGATGTTCGTCAAGTTCTTTTTTTGTTGGAAAACAAATACCATAGACCCGTTGCAACATTGGTTTTTTTTCATCACCACGCCAATAAGCCCCAGCTAGTCTATCAAGTTTAAAAAAGCCTATTTGTGAGGAGTTTTCAACGTGTGGTCCACGGCAAAGGTCAAGATAATCCCCAAGTTCGTAATAAGTGACTTCTTTTTCACCTTGAGCTTTTAGTTCTTCCAAAATTTCAACTTTATATATCTGTCCCAGTTTTTTTTCGTATGCGATTGCCTCTTCAATAGTTTTTTTATGTTTGACAAATTTAATCTTTGCCCTTTTTATCTCCTCCATTTTTTTCTCTATTTTGGGTAAATCTTTTGGAGTAATTTTATAATTAGGAATTTCCAAGTCTTGGTAAAAGCCATTTTCAATAGCTGGTCCCACTCCCCTTTTAGCTTCGGGCCAAAGGGACATGATAGCTGCCGCCATCACGTGTTCACAAGAGTGACACATGGTTTCCAGAGAAGACTCGTTTGGTTTGTTTTCCATAATTTTAGTAATAAAAAACCGTTCGACTTGTGTGCTCCTAAATTAATTAGGAAGGTTCCAACACACTGCCAAACGGCTGCTTAATTAATCTTTTTACGCTAAGATCGGCGATACACTTTGAGGTTGGTAGGCTCATGCAAACGTGTATAAAAAGATTATATTGTATTGCAGGCTAACATGTCAACAAGGTATAATAGAGAAACTTAAATGGTCGTTTAGCTCAGATGGCTAGAGCGTTTCGTTGACATCGAAAAGGTCGGGGGTTCGAGTCCCTCAACGACCACCACGGTCAAAGCAAAAAAGTGGGGAAGATTGAGTTGGGTTTTTCTAAGTCAATCAAAAAATTTTGATGATTTTCCAGTGTAAATACAAAAAGATTTAATTAACCGGTCTGTGTAGCTAGAGTTCTTTCGTGGGAGAGACCAAAAGTGGTACCGTGTTTTTTATACATTTGCCAATAACCCATTCTTTTCTTTTTTCTCTGATTAAAAGTAGCTAGCCAAGCTCTACCATCTTCAACTTTTGTACGTAGCTGTTTAACTATTGTTAGCATCCATTCAAGGAAACGGACATAATAGATACCGGATTTTTTGGGAAGCTGTTCAACTTTTACTTTAGAAACTTCATTTACCAGATTCTTTTCTGATTTTTCCAAAAGAGTAATTTGCTCCTTGAGTTTTTCCATGATAATCTGTGTTTCGCGAGCAAGATTTTGTTCTTCCAAGCGTTCTGTTCTGGAAAAAATGAGATTTTCATGGCGTCTTGCAGGAGACTTTTCTACGATTGGTGGTTTTTTAATTGATTCTTTTGATGGAGACTGTCCGAGAATCTGGTTAAACCAGTTATCTGGACTGACAAGGCCTGATACTTGAGCTTTGAACTGAGCGCCAAAAGTTGTCCTCTGCTTAGAGTCTCTTACTTTTTCTGGTGTATCGTCACCCCAAGGGTTAATTTTAGGCTTGGAGCTAATTTTCTGGTACATATCGGCTTTGGTATACCACAGTTGAACTCGAGAGTCAAGTTAATAGAGAAATGCTACAGGCTGTTTAAGAAATCGATGGTTTTTTGCTGGCGAATAAGATGGGCTAGGTAATAACTATCTTTTTTTATCTTTTCTCTTTCTTCGGGTTTCTCTACCTTGGCAAGAAGTTTGTTGAGATCTTCATCAGTAACAACAATTTTTTCAGTATCAGCTATCTCTGCCAAGGCAAACTCTGTTGCTAAATTTCTTGCAGCAGTTTGCGCGTATTCGGCTCGGATTTGCTCGGTAGTTTTGCCTTTGGCCATAAGATATTGTTCAACTGTCAGCCCCAGCTTTTGTGTCTGGTCAAGAAGCTGGGATAAAAGTCTATTAGTTTCCTCCTGAATAAGAATATCGGATAATTCCACTTCTACGCTTTCAAGCAAGACTTTCAAAAGTTCGTCCAGTGTGGGTTTACTTTCCTCCTCTTTTTTTTCGTTACTGCCAGGCGTCCAAATCTTAACTTTCCCCCTTTTAAATTCACGGATTTTCTCTTTATAGTTTTTTAAGTCTACCTTCGGTTTAAGTGCGAGAGTAGCTTTAATTACCCAGTCCTCACCTTCTTTGGCTTTTGTCAATTCAATCCGGGGTGAAGTTACCGGTTTGAGGCTGTTTGCGGTGACTGCTTCCTGATAAGCTTTAGGGACGATTCTTTTTATTACCTCCTCGTAAATTTTGTTTTTGTCGACCTGTTTTTCGACCAGTTCCCGGGGTGCTTTTCCTTTGCGAAAGCCGGGGATTTCCATTTCCTTGGCCACATCCTCAAAAACCGTGTTATAGGTACTCTTGATTTCATCCCACGGAATGACGATTTCTATTTCGGATGTTGATTTAGGCAAATTTTTGACTGTCCATTTTGACATGGAGTGATTATACCATAATTTCAGTCAAAAAGTATGATAGAATCATTTTTATGGGTAATATAAGTAATAATAGAGAAAAATGTCCTTCTTGCGGCAAATATCCTAGTCGACCGCTTTCTATCGATGCGTTAATCATAAGAAATGGAAAAATCTTACTGATTAAAAGAGGTATAGAACCCTATAAAGATTTTTGGGCCTTACCGGGTGGACATGTAGATTTTAATGAAACGGTTGAGGAAGCGGTAAAAAGGGAAACAGAGGAAGAGACAAATTTGAAGGTTGTTTCATTAAAGCTACTGGGTGTATACAGTAATCCCAAAAGACATCCCAACCAATCGGTGGCTGTGTCTTATATAGCAGAAACTACAGGTGAACCAAGAGCCAGCGATGATGCGAAAGAATGCCGGTTCTTTCCCCTTGATGAGCTTCCTAAAGATTTGGCTTTTGATCATAAAAAAATCATCGAAGATTACAAAGAAGCTACCCGTGTCAAATAGACATCAAATAGATTTCAAATAAAATAAAAGAATTAGTTTTAGAAAAGCATTTGGCTTTATAACGTTTAAGTACAGAACTTTGGCATCTAATCATATATAAAGTGCCCCGAGAGGGATTTGAACCCCCACGCCTGTTACGGCACACGCTCCTAAAGCGTGCCTGTCTGCCAATTCCAGCATCGGGGCCTTTAGAGTGGAGTATCTGCTATTTTTACAAGAGTTATAATTTCCCTCTTTAAGTATAACGGAAAAAGAGGATTTTTGCTATAATCCGGCTTCTTATATTTGGTTGATTATATATATCTTTAGGCTTTTTACAATAAGAAAGTGGATAAAAAAACATAAAAAAATCCTAAAGCCCCTCGATTCCGAAGTATCGAGAAACCTTAGGATCTAAAATAGGATTATATCATTATATTATAGGCTTGTCAAATATTTGGGATATTTCTTTCGTATTCACGTATTTTTCCGATAAAAAAATTTACTGCAGTAGACCATTGTCCTCTGCTTTGTGGTGCCCAACGATCTTCAAGAAGAGTAACATTGGTTAAACCATTTTTAATATAGGTTTCTTTTATTGTTTTGGCTACTTGAGCAATTGCCTCCTCATATGAAGAAAATTTAACGACTTTTTCTCCATAGATGCCAAATCCCCAGCAGTTATATGAAGCGGCAGGAATTTTTTTACAGCCGCCTGATTCTTGCATAGCAATAGCCGGTATCAAGGCATAATCAATTCCCCAAAGATCTGCTTGTTTGACAAGCGTCTCGGTTAACTCGACAAGAGGCGACTTATATTCATCGAGAAAAGCTGTCAAAGCGATAATCCTTATATCTTTAGCCGGTCTTGTTTCGCTGGTAGGTTTTACAGGTAAAGTGGCAATAGGTAAATTTTTTGCCTCTACATATAAATTAGCAGATAATTTATGAGAGGTTTGTTTGACGTCACTAAGATAGACAAAAGAAAAAATAAGGATAAGGAAACAGAAAAAATACCAGAATAGACCGATTACCAAAAGTCTCATATGTTTGAAATTACTGGCCAATTCTTTCCTGATATTCTCCGGTTTCCGGATCAACAGCAATCAAGTCACCCTTTTTAATAAAAAGTGGTACAGAGATGGCAACACCTGTTTCTAGGGTAACTGTTTTTTTCCCACCGGTTACAGTATTTCCCCTTACTCCTTCTTCCGCTTCAGCCACTTGAAGTTTTACCTTTTTAGGCATCCTTAAACCTAAAGCCTCTCCATTATAGACGAAGACTTGATAAGTTTCGCCTTCTTTGATGAAATTAATAAAGTTTCCGATAAGAGCAAGAGGCATACTTAATTGTTCATAATTACTGTTGTCCATAAATATCAGATTGTTGTCTGTTTTGTATAAAAACTGCATTTCCCGGACATTTACAGGTAATTCTTCGACCGTTTCTCCGGATTTGTAGGTAAACTCCATGACCTTATTGTTTTTTAGACCTTTAAGTTTGGTTCGGACAAAAGCAGATCCTTTTCCCGGATTGACAAATTGGAATTCCACTATCTGGTAGGGTTCTCCGCGAAACTCGATAAACATTCCCTTTTGGAAGTCGCTGGTAGTTATCTTTGTCATAAAAATTTACAAATGATTAGCGTCGATTTGATCATTATATATTAATTTTGGCAAAGAGCAAAGTGTCATGTATTGATGAAGCGTCGGTAAAAAGCATGACCAGCCTGTCAACTCCCAGAGCAATACCCGCGCAGGGAGGCAATCCCCGTTTTAGAGCTTCTAAGAAATCTTCATCAGGTATTACTTCAGTTTTATTTTTCTTTTTTATAAGGGTTAATTCAGTAGCAAATCTATCTTTTTGTTCAGTATAATCCGTAAGCTCGTTATAACAATCTGCTAGTTCTAGACCACCGATGTAAAGTTCGAAACGCTCAACCAGTCGCGGATCATCCTTTTTTATTTTTGCAAGCCCGGCCATCGGCTTGGGATAATCGTATAAAATTGTGGGCTTAGGATGACCTAAACGTGGTTCTATTTCATTTAGAAATATCTGATTGAAAATTTCCTCCCAAGAGTTTCTTTTGGTTACATTGTAACCTTTTTTTCTGGCGACTTTTGCAATTTTTTCCGCGGGAAACATTTCCGAAGTGCTTTTATCGGTTATTTCGTCAAATTCCACATCTGCATATTTTTTTAAAGCTTTAGTAAGAGATATTCTTTCCCATGGGGGTTTAAGGTTTATTTTAATATTTTGATAGGTGATTTTATTTCCGTATTGTTGCCTATTTCCCGAAGTTTTAGCCTTAGCGGAATTCTTGATTTTGTTATAGATATGTAAAATTAATTTCTCGCAGTCTTCCATAATCTTTGTATAGTCGGCTCCTACTCTGTACCACTCAAGGATGGTAAACTCAGGATTGTGAGTGGTACTTTCCGTTTCTCCGTTTCGAAAGCTTCTAGTAATCTCGAAACAATTACCAAAACCGGAAGCAAGTAATTTTTTAATAGAGGCTTCAGGAGAGGTTGCAAGGAACACCCTTTTTTTATTGCCATGTCGGTCTTTTAAAAAAGTCTCAAAAACATCAAGATATGATTCCGGGATTAAAGCGGGTAGAAGAAGGGGCGTTTCCACCTCGTGAAATTTTTCTCTATAAAAAAAATCCCGGATTGCACGCATTATTTGCTCGCGGAGAAAAAACCGTTGCCAAGTATTCATCTTAAATGAGTATTATAAGAAGTCTAGCTTATCTTAACAATAAGGTGGTAATTTATGATAATTTTCTAGTCATAAAACCACTGCCATTCCGGACCAATTACTTCCTTAAATAAAAAATGTGAGTCCGGAGCGAGTCGAACGCTCAACCGACTCCTTAAGAGGGAGTTGCTCTGCCAATTGAGCTACGGACCCTTCGTTTTTTTCTTTTTTACAGTAGCTTTTTGATTATTTATTATATACTTTTTGATAAATTAATTTAACTGGTAATTTATCACTTAAGGATTTTACCCTTTTATTTTATTTAATTTAATATTGTAATTATGTCTATAATTTCTTTTCAATTATCTACGTTAAATAAAATACACAAAAACTTGTTTGAAATACTGTTCCGCGCATGTCAAGGCGCGCCTGGCAGGAGTCGAACCCGCAACCTGATGGTCCGAAGCCATCCGCTCTATCCAATTAAGCTACAGGCGCTTAAGTCAGCCTTATTATTATAACATTTGATACAGTTTGTCTCTAAGACCGCCTTATGGCAGAGTAATTGGTAGAAAGATTATAATACGTACTATGGATTTGCAAAGATCTATTCGCAATTTTGCTATTGTTGCCCATATTGATCATGGAAAATCTACTTTAGCGGACAGGCTTCTTGAAAAAACCAATACTATTGATAGCCGTCACATGAGACAACAGGTTTTAGACAGTAATCCTATAGAAAGAGAAAGAGGTATTACCATTAAACTTGCACCTGTAAGGATGAAATATAATCTTCCCAAACATTTACAAAAAATCCTCAATTCTCAATTTTTAATTCTTAATTTAATTGATACTCCCGGACATGTGGACTTTTCTTATGAAGTTTCTAGATCTCTTAGAGCCTGTGAGGGTATCGTTTTGGTTGTTGACGCAACTGCGGGTATACAAGCACAAACAGTTGCCCATATGCAGCTTATAAATGAAGCTAATCTTACCGTGATACCTGTTATCAATAAGATCGATCTTCCTTCAGCAAAAACAGATGAGGTAAGGAACTCTATTTCTCAAGCTTTTGGATTTAAAAACGAAGAAATTATTGAAATTTCTGCTAAAAACGGTACCAACGTTGATCAGGTTCTGGAAGCGATAGCTCTTCGGATACCGTATCCTTCGGGCAACATTTCCGCGTCTTTACGGGCTTTGGTTTTTTCCTCGCTTTACGATCCGCATAAGGGAGTAGTTATTTATTGCCGGATAGTGGATGGCGAAATAGACAATAAAAAAACTTGCCAATTTCATGCCTCGGGTGCCGTCTTTACACCGCTTGAAGTGGGCGTTTTTATACCGGAAATGTCAAAGACTGATAAATTGCAAGCAGGAGAAGTGGGTTATATCGCTACTGGTCTTAAGGATCTTAAACTGGCTCGTGTAGGAGATACTGTTACTATAGAAAATTCCCCAGTGACGCCTTTGCCGGGCTATAAAGAGCCCAAACCGATGGTTTTTTTGAGCCTTTTTCCTACCGATAATGATGAATACCTTCATCTTCGTGAAGCCTTGGAGAAACTTCATTTAAGTGATAGTTCTTTTACTTTCAAACCACACGCTTCGCTTGCCCTGGGTAAAGGTTTCCTTTGTGGATTTTTGGGGCTTTTACACGCAGAGATAGTAAAAGAGAGACTCGAACGTGAGTTTTCTCTTGATCTTATTGCCACAACACCCACAGTTGAATACAAAATCAATTTGACTAATGGTGAAACCTTGCTTATCCACACACCAGATGATTTTCCTGATCCTTCGCGTATAAAAAATATTCTTGAGCCTGTAATGTACACAACTATTTATGCCCCCTCTAAATACGTAGGTAACATTATGCAGCTTTGCCAAGATAAACGTGGAGAATTGGTTAATTTGGAATACGTGGGCGGGCAGGCAAAATTTACCTATCTTATTCCCCTTTCCGAAATGATTATTGATTTTTTTGACATTCTTAAATCTATTACTTCTGGTTATGCCAGTCTCGATTATGAGTTCTTTGAGAATAGGATAGTCGATGCTGTAAAGCTCGATATCCTTTTAAACAGAAAACTTGTTGAGGCTTTTTCACAGATTGTGGTTGCGGAAAAAGCCGAAGCTGTCGCCAATAAACTCGTGAGTAAATTAAAGACTCTTATTCCGCGTCACCAGTTTCAAATACCAATTCAGGCAGCCATCGGCGGCAAAATTATTGCTCGTGAAGATATAAAATCTTTTCGCAAAGACGTCACCGCTAAGCTTTATGGTGGAGATCGATCAAGAAAAGATAAGCTTTTGGAAGCACAAAAAAAGGGTAAAAAACGGATGAGAAAATTTGGACAGGTAAATATTCCTCAGGAAGTTTTCTTAAAAATCTACCGTAATTAGACAATTTCCTCTTTCTTGATTTTGACGAAACGAGCCCACTCATCAATTACTTCGACAATTGCTTTAAGCGGCATTTCAATAATGAAATCAAAAAGGAAAATAAGAATGTTAAATTTAGCAAGTACTTCTCCTGAAAGCCACTGACCGACGCGAAGAATGGGTAGGAAGAAAAAATCAACAAGCGGAGTCAGTGGACCGTCTTTATCAACAACCAAATATTCATGGGTAATATCGGTGACTTTGAAAGCAAAGAAAGTAACCAAGGTAATAAAGAAAATGAAAATCCCCTGGCTTACCGGATTAAAATTAAGTTTAGTAAGAATATAAATGATACTTCCGAAGGTAATAAGATAAGTAAGAAGATAAAAGAGGGTAAAAAAGGTTGTAAAGACAACGCTTTTTGACTTAGCGTATTTGTCAACAGATACCGGATGAAACATCGAGGGCTGTTTTTCTGGATCTTGTTCAATTATTTGTCTGATAAAAGTATAAATTTTCCGGGTATTTTCATCACCGGGTATCGTTACAGAAAGAATAATTATAGACATAAGAGCTGGTGGGATAAGGATGTTGATAATAATCGGAAAGTAAGAGATAGCTTTTAAGACATAGATATCGTATGGTAGTTCTATAAGAAAGGCAAAAATTACTTTTGTGAGGACGATGTAGATAAAGGAGCGTATACCCATTCGTCTCAAGCGGCTTTTAGTTTCCTCATACCTTTTGCGGCAAGATTCATCAACTTTATGTTTAAGATTTGTTTCATCTGTAAGAATTTGTTCTATGGTTTTTGGGTTTTGCTCAAATATGTCACGGAGGATAAAAAAAGGCGGCATCTGCTTTTTGTAGAAATTTCTAATTTTATCCCGCAAAGGATGAACAAGGCTTTTTTCTATTTCGTTATAGACATCGTAGTATCTCGGTAGGATCTTATCGGCGCTTTGCCAAGTAATTTCGGAAATTTCTGGAATCATGAGGCGAAGAATACTATAGGGGATGGTGGAATTATCGCTGTGGGCAAAAGCTCTTTCTATAGCGATGTATGCTTGTATATCTCTTTCTTGCGCGTTATTTCTTATGGGAGCTAGATTTTGGCGGACCAATTGATAGATAAAATGGATAAATGACTCCCGCTTGACAAGTGAAGGAGAAAGAATTTCATCTATTTCACATGAAAGAACTTCAAGGGTAAATGAGGCTATCTTTTCTTGCTCGCTTCTTTTTCTCCCGGCAGAAATTTCATTACGCAGGAAAAAATATTTGTCTATGCTTGATTGTACTTTTGCAATACTTTCTTCTCCGATGGTGCCATTTTCATAATATCTAGCCCAAAGGAGTTCCTTTATGAGAGGTTCGGCGATGTCTCGGCCGTTTTCGTTAAGAAGCATTCTTCTTTTAATAATTCTTTCTATAGCGGCACGTCTAATTAAATGTTCTTCGCGAAATTCCACGGCGTTTCGCATCTTCTCGTAAAGAAAAGCTAGAAAAGAAACCGTCTGAGAAACAAATATTGGGTTGGGAGAAACTTGAGGTTTTTTTTCACTGCTTGTCCAGACTTTTATCAAAGCTTTAGTGTAATCTGATATGGGGATTGAAATGTGAGGTTTTGATTCGGAAAAAAGACCGTGAGTAAGCTTATTGGCGTCATTATAAGATGATTCATGTTCTGAATGTAAATTTCTATTTTCTTCGTGATTGGGGTGTTCCATAAATTCCTGGTAGTTAACAAGGTTTCCTTTAAAAATCTCCTCCCAGTTTTACTAATCTGGATAGAGCCTTGAAAGATTCTCGTAACAGTCCATCCCCTTGGGGTGGTATAGCGGATTCGAACCGCCAACCCCTTGCTCCACAGGCAAGTGCTCTACCATTGAGCTAATACCACCGTCCATTCTACTATTATAAATTAAATGATAGCAGAAATATACTTACCAATGAAAGGGAGAAAAGATAAGGGTTTAAGTATCTGCCCGAGAAGCCTACCGATATTATTTTTGTTTTCTACGAGAGTAGTTGTTTCTCCCAAAACAGCGGAATCAAAATTAGAAGGCGTCGGCGTAAGCCTGGTTTCGGTAATTAACGGATTTCCCGCTATCTTTGGAAGACTACGGTAGGCATCATACTGGGGATAAAATTCTTCCTTGCCGATTTTTTGCCATGAAAAGTGAATAAAGGGGTAAGATTGATAATTAAGGATGAAAGGTGTCACAGCTACAATGTTTGGATGATTCCAGACTTTTTCCGCTGCTTTTTTTATAAATTCAGCGGTTTCAAGAGAAGATAGATAATTATTATTAACTACTAATCCTTCGCTATGCGGCCAACCAGTTTCCGTAATAAAGACTGGCAAGTTTTTATCAATACCTAGATTTTTAAGCATCTCAAGCTCCCAAACAAAATTTGCGATAGTTCCTCGTCCTTCTGCCTCGACACTCCCTCTAAAACCTGGATTGGGATACGAGTGAGAAACCCAACCGTCTATTAGAGAAAAAACATCAGGTTTAGCGGCAAGCATTGATTTTAAAAATTTAACCTCATCCATAGTCTCATTGGCATTAGGAGCAGAGGCGTCAAAACCTGCCGGTAGGATAAAAAAGTCTGTTGATTTCTCTTTTAAGGTAGCAGAAAAAGAACTGACAATTTCGGCATATTCTTTGGGATTTATATCTCCTCCCCACTCTTTGGCATGATTAGGTTCATTAAAAAGTATGACGTATCTGTTTTTTGTTATCCATTTAAGTTCTGACAAAAAATCTGCCCAAGGTAAAACCTCTTCAAGCTTTGGTTTTTCCCAGACCCCTTTTTGAGAGTTAGTAGCAAGTCTAACAATGGGAATAAGATGGAGTTCATACATAATGTCAAAAATCGTATTCCATTTTTCTACTTTTCTCTCCGCTTCGGGAATCACAATTGTCACGTATCCCCAGTCTCCTCCTTCTGAATTTACAAGTCGTGCCGCTTTAATAAGATCATTTTCATCAACGATATGAATACCATATTTGTTATTTGGACGCTCTAAAGGATTTTCTACCGCTAATACTGCTTTTGGAAACAACGTTAAAAAAACGAGAAAAAGATAAAATGCAATTTTCATAGAGGAATTCATTCTAACAGTCGAGATAAAACATTGCAATAAGTTATCCATTTGGCTTAGAATATAAGCGCGGTTTATCCATGCAGAAACTTAGGCGGATTAACTTGGTTGTTTTGAATCATAAACTTTATCTAGCCTACAGTTATCTAAACGGGGTATAGCTCAGTTAGTAGAGCGTACGGTTTGGGACCGTAAGGCCGTCGGTGCGAGGCCGACTACCCCGACTTAAATTAAAAAGTTTTATTTTTCGGACTCAAAAAAGCTTTTATAACGCACATTTCCTTTTAATGAAAAAGATATTTTTTATATCGATAGGCTTTATTTTGTCTTTTATTGTCCTTTTTATTACTTATAATATCTATCTTTATAGAAATCCCAAGATTAAAAAAATTTCAATTAAAAATAAAGTATATAAAGTGGAGATAGCAGATAACGATAATTTACGAATTAAAGGTTTGTCAGGAAGAAAAGCTCTTGCTGAAGATAGCGGCATGCTTTTTATCTTCCCGACAGATGGTACATATCGTTTCTGGATGAAAGGCATGAATTTTCCTTTGGATTTTATTTGGATAAAAGACGATACGATTGTTGATTTAAGGCAAAATGTCTCACCACCCAAGGACCCACTAAATGGTCCCTTTGAGTATTATCAACCTTCAAATCCGGTTAACAAAGTTTTGGAATTGCCGGCAGGAGAAATAGAAAAATTAGATGTAAAAATAGGAGATAAAATTATTTATAATTATTAAATAATATGTCATATTACCAGACACCGCAGGAACAGACTAGAAGAAAGATTATAGGTTTTTTAGAAGATATTTGGCCCTCTTTTTACAGACTTCTTAACGATTTCCTTGCCGGAGTAATAAATTTTATCAAAGAAATATTAACCGGATTGTGGAGATAGGTTAAAATTGTTATAATGACTCAAGATTAAGAAAGCAGTGAAGCGGATGCAAAAATTGGTTAGACACGCGGCGGTAGTTCAGTGGTAGAATGTCTCCTTGCCAAGGAGAAGGTCGCCGGTTCAAATCCGGTCCGCCGCTCCAAACCTAAAAAGAAATCCAACCAAAAAATTTTCAGACCGATCGCTATAATGCGCCTGTAGCTCAACGGACAGAGCAACTCCCTTCTAAGGAGTAGGTTGTGCGTTCGATTCGCACCAGGCGCGCTCTTTTATTACTCTCACCGATATTTTTTAAGGGCTGATACCGGCGTCCCGCTTGATCTCATCTTGTGTCAGAGCATAATTATAAATTCTTACCTCGTCTATGTATCCTTTGAAATTGTAATTTGGCGGATTATAGGTAGCCAGATAAAACATCCTGTCAGTACTTAAAGGCTGTATTTTAGGGAAAGGCTGTATAAAACCTTCTTGCTTACCATCTATAAAAATATACTGGGTCGCACTGGCACTGTCCCAACTTATAGCTATATGATGCCATTCCCCATCCATTACAGCTGTTGCACTTTTAAGCTGGGTGGAATTAAGAGCGTTGGCTGCTTTTACATTTGAAATAAGCATTGCCCAGCCTTTATTATCTAGCCACTTGCTAACTACACCTATACCGGCATCCTGCATTCCTGAAAGGTCGGCTTTTATCCAAGCCTCAATTGTATAGCCGTAATTAAAATTCAATAGTGTATCATCCAATATATTGGCTAACCTCGCGTAATTGTCACCATCGAAATAGAGTGAATAACTATTTGGAAAATTAGTAGGAGGTAGATCTTGGCTCCATTGTGGAGGATTAGGATTCCCTACCAATTCTAAAGAAAGATTATTATTTGCGGAATTACCGATAATTGTACCTTCTCCTTCGTTCATTTGCCAATACGAGAGAAGTGCTGGTATATAGGTTGGGGTTGGAGTAAGAGTCGGTGTAGCTGAAGGTGTGGGTGTAGGAGTTTCCGTTGGAGTAGGAGTAATTGTGGGGGTAGATGTAGGTGTAACAGTCGGGGTCGGAGTAAGTGTAACGGTAGGTGTCGGAATAGGTGTATTGGTGGGATAAATCTGAAAACCTGGTTTCTCAATAATATAGCCATTTATGTTGATATTATCGATATAATCGAAACCAGGTCCAAAGTCTTTATTTTCATCAAGAATAAGAGTAATTTCTTCGACCAAACCATCGGCAGGCATGCCAAGATTCTCAAAATCTGCCTTGTTATAAATAACGGTTAGCCAATAATTTGTTTCTGAGACTGATAATTCTGATAAAAAAGATGTGGTCTGCCGACAACCTAAAGAATATATCTGTCCTTTAACGGATATATTGAATTTAGGAGAGCCGTTGGTACAATGACCATCACTACGATAGACATAACCCAGTTGGTTAAGTTCCGAGACAGATAAATTGTTTATTCCTTCAATTCTTATACCTGCATAGGCCTGAATATTTTTGGGGCTGTTATTCTCAAGATAGATAGCGCCATTCACCCATTTAGCCTTGACTGTTCCGCTGCGAGTTGGATCATAAACAAAAGGTTTAGCCCGAAGAATATTGAAACTTCCACTGTTAGTGGTCAAAAGAGTAAAAAGAAAAGTTAACAGTCCAATCTTTCCCAGCATATTTTGTTAAAAAGAAATACTTTTAATGCTAGTAGGGAAAGATTTAAGTGCCGAGGAGAGGACTTGAACCTCCACCCCTTACGGGACAGCCTCCTCAAGACTGCGTGTCTACCAATTCCACCACCTCGGCGCTTACTGTTATTATACTTATTTTGTAATGCTTTTATATAATTCTTTCTGTCAATTTTTGCTCCGGGGCTTCGATTCGAACGAAGATAGACAGCTCCAAAGGCTGTTGTCCTACCGTTAGACGACCCCGGAATAGCCTTCTTTATTTTAAAATATCTATATTTACGGTTGCAACAGGCGATGCTATCTCTTAAAATATAACATGCAGGATCCGTAGCTCAGCTGGTAGAGCGTTGCGTTTACATCGCAAATGTCAGAGGTTCGAGCCCTCTCGGATCCACGCCGAGGTAACCAAGGTGGTCACGGTGCCTGTCTGAAAAACAGGTTATACAGGTTCGACTCCTGTCCTCGGCACTAAAATTTTTCTCAAAAATTGTTTCGCGGCGGTAGTTCAGCGGTAGAATGTCTCCCTTCCAAGGAGAAGGTCGAGGGTTCAAATCCCTTCCGCCGCTCCAGAATGTTTTTATCCGCCAAAGCCGCAGTGGCGGAATTGGCAGACGCGCACGGTTCAGGGCCGTGTCCCATTTTAAAGGGGTGTGAGTTCAACTCTCACCTGCGGCACTTAATTTGACGGATAAAAGGAAAATAAGCCGCAGTGGCGGAATTGGCAGACGCGCAAGACTTAAAATCTTGTGATCGTCAAATCGATCGTGAGAGTTCGAGTCTCTCCTGCGGCACTTAAAAACCCATGGGTTTTTTAAATTTCAACAAACTCTCACTTTCTTTCCACGTTATAGACTTTCGGATAATAAAGGAAAATCACGGGGCAATCGTCTACTAGATATCTTTGAAAATCAGCGTATATTTTTGCCCTTTTTTCTTTATCATAGGTTTTTCTTCCATCCTCAAGTAATTTGTCAATTTTCAGATTGCTGTAATGGGTAATATTGGTATTATCTTGCGTAGATTGCCAATACTGATACTGATCTGGATCAGCCGGAATAGGTTGAGAGGCAACAAGCACATCATAATCAGCAGGCAGAGAATTTTCTACTTTTGTTTTTACCGAAACTCCCACTTTTTTCCAAGCCTCGGCAACTTTTTCTGCAACCGGAAGAAGCGAAGCGTAAGTCGAAATAGTAATTTGTGAGGAAGCAGAAGCAAGAGGGCTTTTGCTTAAAATTTTCTTGGCTGTTTCCGGATCATACTCATAAAGCCTTACTTTTGAAGAATAAGCCCAGGAAAGAGAGGAAATTGGCGAATAAACTTTTTCATAATTTTCAAAATCAGGAATTGCGTAAGCTAAAGCCTGCCGAATTTCCTTTTCCTTAAAAAGACTGTTTCTAAAATTGAAAAAAACTCCAATATACTTATCATAGAGGGTTATCTCCTTAATATTAACAGTTTTCCAGTTAGCCAAATCACCGGGGTTGGAAATCTTCTCTAGTTCATCTATTTCGCCTCTTTTGAAAGCTAAAATGGCGTCGTCTGTAGAAGGATAGAATTTATAGACAATATTTGGCTGACCATTTTTTAAAGCTTGTAAAGTAAGTTCAGAAATCCAGTCATCTGAATAAGTAAGCTTAATCACTTTGTAAATACCTAGTCCAACAAGATTTTCTTTTAGAATCGGATTTGAAACTAGTACAGGTAATGGAGCATAAGGTTCCTTAAGGCTAATTTTGAGGGTTACATCGTCAACTGGAGTGATTACTGCATCCTTAAAATTATACCGTACATCGCTTGCTTTAAATTTAGTTTCATCGTGCCAGATTAAATCAGGATAAAAATGAAAAGTAAAAGTCAGACCATTTGGATCCACTTCCCATTTTTCTGCAAGCGATGGTGTAGCTTCTCCGGAAGGAGTAAGGGCTGTCAAACCGAAACTTAATTGATTTTTAATACTAAGCGGTAGAGTTTTTTCGGTATATTTCCCTACGATGCCGATTTTTCTGGTTTTTTGGCCTTGAAGCTTCAAAAAATATGGATAGGAAGCTAGGATAAATAGAGTAAGGAAAAACCCAATGATCGATCCCCAAATCAGATTTTTTTTATACCGCTGTACAAATGTGTTGATAAACATCAACGCAAACTGAAGTTGTTTGATCATTTTCTTTTTAGGAAAAAAGTAGCGTCAAAACAGATGAGGCTAGAAATAAAACTGCAAAAATTATTGTTGTCCGGAAAATTATTTTTTCTACTCCACGCCGGCTTTTGTAGAAATCTCCGGCTCCTCCCCATGATCTTCCCAAACCTACACCTTTGGCCTGAAGCAAAATAAGAATTACCAAACCCGTGGAAACGATAAGTTGGATAACTAAAATAACGTTCTGCATAAATAGTTTCCTTATTATAGCAGATTAAGCACTTTAAGACACTGAAAGGCTATTTTATCGGGGTCATGACGAACAAAACTTCGTCTCAACTTATCCCCCTTTTCGCCTTTGATAATCTTAGGAGAAAGAATGTCCGCGGAAATTGTTTTAAAAGGATATTTACCATTAAGGTCGTTAACCACAGGTGTGGCATGATACTTAATGTAACGGTTTAAAATCTTCGGGGGAATTGGAGTTTTATTTATCAGAACATAATCAAGATACTTAATAGGTAGATAATCATTAAGTTTTTCAATAAATTTTGAGGCGGTGAATCCATAGGTTTGTCCATATTCAGTCATCAGGTTTAAGATAAAAATTTTTTTTGCCTTGCTTTTTTTAATGGCTTCCGGTACTCCTGAAATAACCAGATTAGCTAAAATAGTAGTGTAAAATCCTCCGGGACCAATAATCAGTACGTCGCTTTCAAGAATGGCTTTTCTTGACTCATTAGTGATGACAGCCTTAGGTTTTGTATAAAGTTTTGTAATCGCCATTTTACCGTCATGTTTGGGCTCATCAATAAAATGCTCACCTATTACTTTGGAACCATTTTCGTAAATAGCAACAAGATCAACTTTTTTCAGAGTTACTGGTAGTACCCTACCTTTTATTCTTAAGATTTCGCCAGCTTTTTCAATCGCTTTTGCCTGCGAGCCGAGAAGTCTAGTAAGAGCAACAAGAAAGAGGTTGCCAAAAGTCATACCGGATACACCCTTACCCTGATCATATCTGTATTGAAAGAGACGTCGAAGAAGCAGGGTGTTTTGACTAGAGACATTAGCCAAAGCAATTAAAGATTTCCTGATGTCGCTACTTGGAAGCAGACCCCATTCGTCTCTCTCTTTTTTAGCGCTACCTCCAGAATCAGCCATAGTAACGATAGCGGTAATGTTATCGCTGTATTTTTTAAGACCAGAAAGAACACTGTAAGTACCGGTTCCTCCTCCTATAACAACAAATTTAAGATTGCTAATTTTCATTCCTATTTTAGGATATTGTCTAAGACTCTTATAACTAGGGTTAAAATTATACCCGAGACAACGACAACTTGCCACTTTTCCAAAGGAAATGGCGAGACGCTTAATGGTCCGAGAGTAAAACCGGGAAATTCCCAAAGGCTGAAGTTAACATTGCCGACAATCAGTGACCAGACATAAATAATCAAGATATTTATAAGCCAAGAAAAAAGATTCAGACTAAGAATATTGATAGGTAACGTTACTAGGTCAACTATGGGTTTGGCAATAAACATAAGGATGCCCAGAATTAATGAAGCGTAAAATAAACCTTTCCAACCACCAGTTACTGTAAATCCTGGCATAAACTGGGTAAGTGTAAAAATAGTCACCACGACGATAAAATATTTTTTAAATAAGTATCTCATTGTGGCAGAAGACTTTTTAATCGTAACATCTCATGGTAACTTCTTGCAAATCGATGTGCTTCATCACGAAGTCTTTGTATTAGATGCAGAGCGGGATTATCTTTTGGAAGTCGAAGTTTTCGAAAAGATTTTTTTTGAAAAATGACGATTTCTTCGTATTCTTTGGCCAGTCCGATCGCCGGTATCTCGTTTTTGAATTCTCTAAGTATGTTTAAAACGGCTGAAAGCTGCGGTTTACCACCATCAACCACTAGAAGATCGGGTATACCCCAGTCTGTATGTAATAACCTTCTTTTTAACACCTCACCAATCATAGCGACATCATGAGGGGTGTCTTTGGATTTGATTCTGAACCGACGGTAAAATTTTTTCTCCGGCTCTCCATTGATAAAAACAACCATTGAACCCACTGCCTGTTTGCCTGAAATATTACTAATATCATAACACTCAATTCTTTTTATTTTTCTTAAATTAGGAAAATATGGAGAGAGAATAAACATAAGTTCCTCCTCTTCCTTTTCTCTAACCTCCATAAGAAGTTGGGGATTTTCAAGGTAGGCTTCGATTGGGTGATAATCATGTGTTAAATATTCAAGATGTTGTAATTTATTTCTAAAAAGCGCCGCTTTTTCAAATTCATTTTTTTCTGAATAGCGCTTCATTTCTTTTTTTAGATACTTCCTTATCTTTACTAGTTTGCCGGAAAGAAGCATTTTAATATGCTTTATGTTTCTTAAGTATTCTATTTTTTTCTTTCTACGCAGATCTCCTTTAAGCTGAATAATCTGCGCAGGACAAGGATTACAAAGATTAAGATGTGTATAAAAACAAGGTTTTTTGATATTTCTATTTTGGGTACAGTAAGGAAAAATCTTCCTTATAAGAGTAAGAACCTCCTTTACAATTGAACTTCTTGGAAAAGGCCCAAAGTACGTTGCTTTTAGATCATCTTCTTTACGGGAAAAAAGAATTCTTGGGAATTCTTCGCTGGTGATTTTTAGGTAAATATAATGCTTATCGTCTTTCCAGATATTGTTGTATTTTGGCTGGAGTTCTTTTATAAGTTTTGCTTCCAGAAGTAATGCTTCAAATTCGGACTCAACTTTAATAATGGATATTTTGCTTATTTTTTTAACCAAAATTGCAGTCTTAGAGTCAAAATTTGAAACATCCCTAAGATATGAAGCAACCCTTTTTTTCAGATTTTTCGCTTTGCCAACATAAAGAATAACGCCTTTTAGATCCTTAAAAAGATATACGCCAGCTGAATCCGGAAGTTTCTCTATAGATGAAAGATTAAATTGCATCATCGTGATTTTTCTTTAAAATACCAAAACACCAAAGGTGTCAAGATAATTCCACCTTAGAGGTGTATTGCTATTGACACCTTGGGTTTTTGTCAATTTTGTTTAAGTACCTGCCGCAAGAAGCTGCCAGTATAAGAATTTTTATTATTTGCTATATCAGACGGTTTTCCTTCGGCTACAATTTCTCCTCCTCGATTTCCTCCTTCCGGACCAAGATCTATAATCCAATCAGCATTTTTTATAATGTCTAAATTATGCTCAATTACGATAACCGTATTACCCATAGCGACCAATGCGTCTAAAACATGAAGAAGTTTATTTAAGTCGGCAAAATGGAGTCCTGTGGTTGGTTCATCTAGTATGTATAACGTATTTTTTGTCCCTCTTTTTGAAAGTTCTGTTGCTAGTTTTACTCTTTGAGCTTCTCCACCAGAAAGTTGTGGTGCCGGTTGACCCAAGCGGATATAAGAAAGACCCACTTCATTTAGGGTGCTAAGTTTACCGACTAGACCAGGAATATTGACGAAGAAATCTAATGCTTCTTCGACCGTCATTTGGAGAATTTCAGAAACATTTTTGCCTTTAAAACGGACTTCTCTAGTTTCACTATTAAATCGTGTACCGCCACAGACATCACAGGTTACGTAGACATCCGGTAAAAACTGCATCTCGATTTTTATTTGTCCTTCTCCTTCACACACTTCACAGCGTCCCCCTTTGACATTAAAAGAAAATCTTCCGGCATTATAGCCCCGAGCTCGCGCCTCGGGTGTAGCAGCCAAAAGATCACGGATAAAGGTAAAAGCACCAGTATATGTAGCGGGATTACTGCGCGGTGTACGGCCTATCGGAGATTGATCAATTATTATTACTCGATGAATATTTTCTACTCCCAATATCTCATCGTATAATCCCGCTTTTTCTTTATGAAATGGATTAAAATGTTTTGCCAAAGCCTGGTAGAGAGTATCTACTATGAGCGTGGATTTACCGCTTCCAGAAACGCCAGTTACAGCGATAAGTTTTTCAAGAGGAAAAGAGACGGTAATATTTTTCAGATTATTTTCTCGGCAATTTGTAATAGTTAACCGTTTACCATTTTCTATTTGTTCTTGGGGGTTTGTCCGAGACATACCCACTAAACTTATTTTCTTTTTTCCAGACAAATATTCTCCTGTAAGAGAATTCTTATTTTTCTTTATTTCTTCAAAAGTTCCTTGGGCTACAATTTTTCCGCCCCGTTCGCCAGCTCCCGGACCAAAATCCACTATTAAATCAGCATTTTCCATCATTTCACGATCATGCTCGACTACAATAACAGTATTACCTAGGTCACGCAGATTCTTAAGTGTGTTTATGAGTCTTTTATTATCTCTAGGATGGAGACCGATAGACGGCTCATCAAGTACATATAAAACACCGGAAAGTCCAGATCCTATCTGGGAGGCAAGTCTTATTCTTTGTGCTTCACCTCCAGCCAATGAAGAAGCGCTGCGATCAAGCGTAAGATAATCCAAACCTACGGAAATAAGAAAAGAAAGTCTTTCTTTGATTTCTTTAAGAATGAGATTGGCGATGGTCTTTTCCCTGATACTAAAATTATTTTCTATCTCATTGATCCATAAATAGGCGTCACGAATAGACAAAGAGGTAATATCAACAATTGTCTTTCCCTCGATGATGATAGACAATGCTTCCTTTTTTAGTCTTTTTCCCTCGCATGATGGACAAATCTCTTCCCGCATGTATTTCCCTATTTCATTTCTGACATAATCGGATTCTGCCTCATTAAAGCGTTTTTCCAATTCAGGGATAACACCGCGGTAGGTTTCATAGATTGTTGTTTCCCTGCCAAAACGGTTTTTACCTGCCACTTCATGTATTTCTTCGCCGGTTCCGTATAGAAGCTTCCTAATTTGTGCCTCTTGAGCATTTTTAAGCGGCTCTTCAATAGAAATTCCAATATTTTTAGCTGCTGTAATAAGAAGTCTACCATACCAAGTATCAGAAAGAATCGTTCTGGCAAAGGGCAAAATACCGCCCTCACTGATGGAAAGATTACGGTTGATTATCAAGTTTGGATCAATACGCAAAAGTTTCCCAATTCCTCCGCATTTTGTACAGGCTCCATGAGGTGAATTAAAGGAAAAAATTCTCGGTTCTATTTCGGGTATGGCGATATTACAATTAGGACAAGCAAATCTTTCCGAAAAAAGATGATCGGTCATTTTTTTCGGATACTCTGGAAATTCAAAAGAAGGATCATTAACTTCCGAAACTACAACTAGCCCTTCGGATAGCGTCAAAGCCTGTTCGGTAGATTCAGAAATTCTTTTTTCGAAATCTGCAACTTTCTTTTTATCTTGGAAAAGTTTTCTTTCAATGGTAATTTTGTCAATTACCACTTCAATTGTATGTTTATTTGTTTTTATTAAAACAAGCTCTTCAGAAAGTGAGTATATCCTGCCGTCAATCCGGACAAAACTGTATCCCTTTGCTTTAAGGTTATCAAAAAGTTCTCTGAATTCTCCTTTTCTATCACGAACAACAGGAGAAAGAAGCATGATACGGACAGGCTTTCTGCCCTGCTCAAGACTAAGTTTTTGGGAAAGTATTTTTATCTTTTCAACTATTTGCTCTGCCGAAAGTTTAGCAATCTCCAAACCGCATGATGGACAGTGAGGATGACCCACTCTGGCAAAAAGAAGCCTCAAATAATCATAAATTTCCGTAATTGTTCCCACTGTTGACCGTGGATTGTGTGAAGTAGATTTTTGGTCAATAGAAATCGCCGGAGACAAACCTTCTATCGAATCCACATCTGGCTTGTCCATAATACCCAAAAATTGCCTAGCGTAAGAAGAAAGACTTTCGACGTACCTTCTTTGTCCTTCAGCATAAATTGTGTCAAAAGCAAGAGATGATTTGCCACTCCCGGAGAGTCCGGTGAAGACTATTAATTTATTTTTAGGTAATGTAAGATCAATATTTTTCAGATTATGTTCGCGGGCTTTGCGAATAATGATTTTATCCTGCATATTTATCGGTTTAATCTAATAACTCCTTTTTAAGTTCAAGTATTTTATCTCTTATTTCTATAGCCAGTTCAAAATTCATTGAGGTTGCGGCTAGTCGCATTTCCTGCTCAAGTTTTTTTATAAGAGTTTTTTTATCTTTTGGTGTCAAACCTTCTGTATCAACCGCAAGAAGCTGCCTATATTCAACTCTCTTTTTTTCATTAAAGACAGAAAAAGAAATTTCTCTCTCTTGTCTTTCTACCAGCTTTTCCCTGACGGGTTTAGTTATTTTTCGCGGAATAAGATGGTGTTTTTGGTTATAATCAAGCTGTACTTTCCGTCTCCTTTTTATTTCCGAAATAGCTTTCCTCATTGAACGTGTCACCACATCGGCATACATAATGACTGATCCATTTACGTGTCTAGCGGCTCTACCCATAGTTTGGATAAGTGAGGTGCTACTTCGTAAAAAACCCTCTTTATCCGCATCAAGAATGGCAACAAGTGAAACTTCCGGTAAATCTAATCCCTCTCTCAAAAGATTAATTCCTATCAAAACATCATACTTTCCTGTTCTTAGATCTTCCAAAATATCACTTCTTTCCAAAGTCTCTATATCGGAATGCAGATACTGAACTTTGGGAAAATCATTTATTTTAATATTTTTAAAAGAAGGATCCTCCAGATATTTTTTTTCATTAAGATAGGACGAGAGGTCTTCAGCTATCCTTTTAGTAATAGTAGTGACTAAAACTCTTTCACCTTTATTTTTTCTAAGTAATATTTCTTTTACCAAATCAACAATCTGACCTTTTGTTGGCTTAATCACTATTTCTGGATCAAGGATACCTGTTGGACGTATGAGCTGTTCTACAACCCTTCCTTTCTTTTTAGCCAAAGAAATTTCCCACTCATCGGGGGTAGCAGAAACATAAATAGTACTTGGAATTCGCTGACTAAACTCTCTAAAGGTTAAAGGGCGATTATCCAAAGCCGCTGGCAGACGAAAACCGAAATCAATAAGAGTCTTTTTACGGCTTTTATCACCATTGTACATTCCGCGAATTTGCGGGACTGTAATATGCGACTCATCAATAAATAATAACCAATCATTTCCATACGCCTCCTTAAAATAATCCAAAAGTGTATATGGCGGTTCTCCGGGTAATCTTCCGTCAAAGTAGCGGGAATAATTTTCTATACCATTGACATAACCAACTTCAGCTATCATTTCAAGATCATAGTTAACCCGTTGATTAAGTCTATAAGCTTCAATCTTTTTACCTTGTGTAAGAAGTTCTTTGACGCGAATATCCAAGTCGCGTCTTATATTGGAAAAGGCCGTTTCCAATTTAGTTGGATCTGTCAAATAATGCTTGGCAGGATAAATGACTACTGCCTGAAGCGTATCAATAGTTGTTCCATTTAATGGATCAATTTTCTCCACCGAGATAATTTTTTGTTCACCAAAAACAAGTCTTAAGGCTACATCCTCATAAGCTGGAAAGATATCAAGTCTGTCTCCTCTTATACGAAAAGTACCCCTTTTAAAATCAAAATTTGTTTTGTAGTACTGTAGGTCTACTAGTCTTTTTATAATATCCTCGCGAGAAACTTTTACCCCAGGCTTTATTTCCAAAACAAAATGACCGTATTCCCTCGGAGAACCGATATTGTAAATACAAGAAACAGAGGCGACAATGATTGTATCCCGACGAGTCAATAAATTAGTGGTAGCTGCTAGTCTCAATTTGTCTATCTCTTCATTTATTTCCGTTTCCTTCTCAATATAAGTGTCTGACTGGGGAATATAGGCTTCTGGCTGGTAATAATCATAATAAGAAACAAAATAACAGACAGCATTTTTTGGAAAAAAATCCCTAAACTCCTGATACAGCTGGGCTGCTAATGTTTTGTTATGAGAAATTACCAAAGTAGGCTTCTGGAGTCTCGCAATTATATTCGCCATGGTAAAAGTTTTACCACTACCAGTTACACCCAGAAGTACCTGGTGTTTTATACCTTTTCTTACTCCCTCTTCCAGTGAGCTTATGGCTTCTGGCTGATCACCGGTTGGCACAAATGAGGAAACAAGCTGAAAATCCATATTCGTAAAATAGTGATCTATTTTAGCATAATTTGATTCAAATTTAAGAGGATTGATCTTCTTGACATTCGGTTATTTTTCTAATATCGTAATTTACGAACTTATGACATCGGTACTTTATAGTCGCGAAAGACAAACCCTTGAAGTTATTTCACAATATATCCAGAGGCACGGCTATGCTCCGACACTCCAGGAAGTAGCCGACGCCTTAGGAGTAAATGCTGTTTCCACAGTACACGAAATGATTGCAAGGCTGGTAACGAAGGGATTTCTAAAAAAAACAGCAGGTTTTGGACGAGGAATTGAGTTGGTTGAAAGCAAGGTAAGAAAAACTGAAAACGAGACAGCTATAGAACTTCCTATCTTGGGGTTTATTGCCGCAGGTGCACCTCTTGAACCTCATACCGATCCTAATGCTTATATGTCGGTACCCGCTAATCTTATCCAAAGCAAAAAACCTGCTTATATCCTCCAAGTTAAAGGAAACTCTATGGTTGAGGAAGGAATTCTTGACGGCGATTTTGTAATCATCGAACATCAGCAAGAAGCGCAAAACGGTGATATTGTAGTTGCTATTTTGCCAAATAACTTTGCCACTCTTAAAAGAATTTTTTTTGAAAAAGAAAGAATTAGACTTCAGCCGGCAAATTCCTCAATGACTCCCATCTACACAACTCATGTAAAAATTCAAGGTAAAGTAGTCGCTGTTTTTAGGAAGTATACTTAGGCATTCAGAAGCACTTCTATACCAGGCAAAGTACCCTTTTGGAGAAATTCCAGCATAGCACTTCCTCCTGTCGAGATATGACTAATTTTTTTGAGATACCGGTCACAAGATACACTGGTTAGGGTATCGCCGCCACCTATAATTGAGAGACAGGGTGTCTCGCTTAAGCTTTTAAGGATGCAATTGGTCCCATTTTGAAAACGTTTGTCTTCATATAAACCCATTGGACCATTCCAAATAACTGTTTTGGCTTGCTTAATTATTTCTTGATACTGTTGACATGTTTTAGGACCAATATCATATATTGAGACATTGTCTGGCACTTTATTGAAATCTATCACTTTAGGTTTTTTCTTTCTTTCCCGATCGGAAATCAAAAGATCCAAAGGTAACATGAGGGCGCTATGTTTACGTGTCATTTTCCAGAAAACCACTCTGGCCATCTCTATCATCTCGTAATCAACCATTGAGTGTCCCATACCAAATCCCCAAGCGGCAAGAAAGGTATTGGCTATTGCTCCTCCCAAAAGAATGGTATCAGTCGTATCTAGAAGCTTTTCAATAACGGAGATTTTTTCAGGAGTTTTAGCACCACCGATAATCAAAACAAATGGCCTTTTTGGGTTTTTTGTCGCTTGCGAAAGCATTCTGATTTCCTTATCAAGCAATAAACCAGCATAGGCAGGTAAAAATTCCGCAATACCGACTATCGAGGCATGAACTCTGTGAGAGGCTCCAAAAGCATCATTAACGAAAAAATCTGCCATTCTTGCATACTGTTTTGCCAATTCCCTATCATTTTTTTGCTCTCCTGGGTGGAATCTTATATTTTCTAAAAGTACCAAGCCTGATTCTTTAGCCTCAGCAATTTTTGAAAGCGATGATGTTTCCCAAAATTTATCAATCAGATGTACTTTCCGACCAGTAAGTTCTCCGAGTCTTTTCGCTACTGGTTTAAGGGAAAGTTTCGGATCGTAACCCTTTGGTCGACCTAAATGTGAGGCTAAAATTATTTTTGCCCCCTTTTTAAGAAGCCAATTTATTGTCGGTAAAGCCTCCCTAATTCTAGTATCATTGGCAACCCGGCCGTTATGGAGAGAAATATTAAAATCAACAGTTACAAAGACTGTTTTTTTAGATAATCCTTTAATATCTTTAATAGTTTTTTTCTTCATGATAAACCTGCCCTTTTTCCAACATAAGCAACCATATCTACAAGTCTACTAGTATAGCCCCATTCATTATCGTACCAAGCGTAAACATTCACCAGATTTCCGTCAATCACTTGGGTTAGATAAGGATCAATAATTGCGGAATGAGAATTACCAGTAAAATCTCTTGAAACTAGTTCTTCTCTGGCTACCTCTAGAATTCCTTTAAGATAACTCTTTGACGCATCCTCATATAAATTGTTTATTTCTTCCTTGGTAGTTTTTTTAGCGACTTCAACCGTCAACATTATTAAAGAAACAGTTAAAAGGGGTATTCTAATAGCTCCACAGATGATTTTCCCACTTAAATCAGGGAAAAGCTTATTTATATCCTTGGCTGATCCAGTTGAAGCGGGAATCATTGAGGCAAAAGCACTTCTTCGTAGTCTCACTTCTTTCTTATGAGAATTATCAAGAAGATTTTGGGAGTCCGTTACCGCATGAACTGTCGTCATAAACCCTCTTTTTACACCTAGATTTTTATGCAGAACCTTAAGCGTAGTAGATAAACAATTAGTGGTACACGAAGAATTGGAAATAATTTTATCCTTTTTAGGATCAAAAGTTTTCTCGTTGACCCCCATTACAAAAGTTTTCATTGTATCTTTTGCTGGTGCCGAAAGAACAACAAATTTCACGCTTTCTCTTAAATGATCTTTAAGTTCCTCCGTAGTTCTAAATTTACCGGTAGCATCGATTACAATATCTACATCTGCTTCTTTCCAAGGTATACTGGCCGGATCATTTGCCGCATAAACGGCGATTTTTCTCTTACCCACCTCCAGAAAGCTGTCGGCGAACACTTTTATTTCATCAGAAAAAGTACCATAGGTGGAATCGTATTTTAAAAGATAGGCATGCGATGATGCGGGAGCTCGACTATTTATGGCTACCAAAGAAAGATCAGGTCTTTTAAGAATGATTCTTGCAGCTACTCTTCCAATTCTTCCGAAACCGTTTATTCCAATCCTAATTTTTTTCATAGAGTTCTCCTTTCTGTTTTATTTATTTGCTCCTTTTAGTATCTAATAATCTTCTGTCTTTAGCAATAATGGCTCCTTTTTCGTCAAACTCATATAAAATCACTTCCCCGGTACCCATTTCTACTTCAGTAATTTCTTCGTGACTGATGTTTTCTAAATATTTTATAAGCGCTCGGTGAGTATTACCGTGAGCAACGATTAAAACATTTTTACCTTGCAATATTTGCGGCAGAACATTCTCCTTAAAATGTGGCACTACTCGGTTATAAACATCCTTTAACGTTTCTCCTTCCGGTATAGGTTCATCCCAGCCCCTTCTTATTCTTCGAAATTTCTCTTTTCCATATATTTTTTCTATTTCCCATTTGTTTTTACCGGTAAATATTCCATAATGACGCTCTCTGTAAGATACGTGGACAATTTTTGAAAGATTTGTCAGTTTCATTTCAGAAAGAATAATTTCTAAAGTATGGTAAGCACGTTTTAAATCTGAAGTATAAGCAAGATCAAATTTTATGTCAGAAAGAGCTCTTCCTGCCAATTTCGCCTCCTTTTTACCCTTAGCGGATAAAGGAACATCTTTCCAGCCTGTCCAAAGGCCCTTTTTATTCCAAAGAGACTCGCCATGACGGACTAAAGCTAACCGGCGGTTTTTTTGCATAATAGTATGAAATTATCATACAACACCTAGAGGAATTCTGCAATAAACTACTTGGTTTTTAGTATATAATTTGTTTATGGGAACATTATATGTTGTTGCAACTCCTATCGGCAATTTGAATGATATCACCATAAGAGCTCTTAAAATTCTGTTTTCGGTAGACTTTATAGCTTGCGAGGATACGAGAAAAACCGGCCAAATGCTTAAATATTATCGAAAAAACTCCACCCCACCAAGGTTTATTTCATTTTATGATGAAATCGAAAGCAAAAAGATACCGGAAATAATTAAGCTTCTTATAGATAATAAAAATGTCGCTTTGGTCTCCGATAGTGGTACACCGCTTATTTCAGACCCAGGATACAAACTAGTCTTGGAATGTCTCAAAAGAAATATTAAGATTGTTTCTATTCCCGGAGCATCTTCTGTGCTAGCGGCTTTAACCACTTCCGGTCTTTCATCAAACCAGTTTCTTTTTTTGGGATATCCGCCGCCGACAAAGATTAAAAGAGGAAAAATGTTTTTGGAACTTCATAAAATGCTTAATCAAAAAGGGATTATCCGACCAACCGTTATCTTTTTTGAAGCGCCTCACAGGCTCCGCGAGTGTCTTTTTGATCTTAAAGAAACATTTGGAGATGTCAAAATTGCAGTAGCCCGAGAACTTACCAAAATCCACGAAGAAGTTTTTCGAGGAAAAATCTCGGAGGCTCTTGATAGGTTTTCCTCACCTAAAGGTGAATTTGTAATTCTTTTTAATATTCTTCAAGAGTAGAAGTATCACCGATAGGAAGACCCAATTCTTTTGCTTTTAAAATTCTTCTCATGATTTTACCAGATCGTGTTTTGGGCAACTTATCTACAAATTCTATCTCACGCGGATAAACATGACCAGCCAAATGTTTTTTAACAAATTGAGATAATTTTTCTTTAAGATCTTCTGCTTCTTTTTTAATTTTTATTTTTTCCTGCCAATTCTTTTTTAAAACAATAAACGCTTTAATAATTTCGCCTCTGACCGGATCGGGTTTACCAATTACTCCCGCTTCTATTACAGCCGGATGCTCTACTAAAGCTGATTCCACTTCAAAAGGCCCAACCCGTTCACCGCCAGTTTTGATAACATCGTCGGCTCGACCGATAAACCAGAAGTAACCGTCTTTATCCTGCCAAGCGCGATCACCGGATATATACCAATTATTGATAAAATAAGATTCATATTTATGATGTCTCCTCCATATTGTTTTCATCATAGATGGCCAACCAGGACGAAGCGCTAAATTACCCTCCTGACCAATTGGCACTTCTTTACCATTTTCATCAACTATCCCAGCTTTGATTCCTAAAAAGGGTTTACCCATCGAGCCTATTTTTATATCAAGACAAGGAAAATTGGCTATACAGATTGCTCCTGTTTCTGTCTGCCACCAGGTATCATGAAAAGGCAAACCATAAGCTTTTAGACTCCATCTTATCGCCTCTGGATTTAAAGGTTCACCGACAGAAAGAATATGCCGCAGGCTAGAAAGATTATATTGCTTAGGAAGCTTATCTCCAGCAGACATAAGCATTCTTATGGCTGTCGGGGCGGTATACCAAACAGTGACTTTATAATCTTGTAAAATTTGATACCAGACCGCCGCATCGAACCTTCCCTCAAACACTATTCCCGTCACACCATTACTCCACGAACCCAATATTTCGTAGGCAATTCCGGTAACCCAGCCTGGATCCGCGGTACACCAATAAGTATCTTCATCGTGAAGATCAAGGACGTATTTGGCGGTTAGATGTTCTGCTAAAATAGAAAGGTGTGTGTGGACTACTCCCTTAGGTTTCCCGGTTGTTCCCGATGTATAAAGCATAAAAGCATAATCCTCAGGATTCATCCTAGCAATCTGCAATTTTTTACTTTTTCCACTAAGCTTTTGTTTAAAGTTAGACTGATCAACCAAGACAATATGTTTTAAACTTGTCAGTTTTGATCGGATGTTTTTTAATCTTTTAACAAGAACGCTATTGGTAATTAATACTTTTGCCTCACTATTTTTTAACCTGTCAAAGAGAGCTTGCTCGCCAAAAGCGGAAAAAAGAGTTCCAGCAATAGCTCCTATCTTTAAAATTGCCAAGAAGGCAATGTATAGATAGGGCACTCTAGGCAAAAAGATAAAGACGCGATCACCGCGGGTAACGCCTAATTCTTTTAAGAAGTTACCAAACTGATTTGTGTACAAAGATAACTCCTCAAAGGTAAATTTTTCTTTTTCACCGTTTGCCCCAAGCCAATATAAAGCAATTTTATTTTTACGAAAGCTTTCCAAATGACGATCAATTGCGTTGTAAGCGGCATTAATTTTACCGTGGGGAAACCAACTAAGTTCTTGGGAAGCTGCTTTTTGCCAAGAAAAATCTTTATAAGCAGAAAAATAATCAGGTAGATTGGGAGGTAGCTTATAATAACTTTTTGATTTACGAATAATATCTCTATTCATTCAAAAAATTTTTCTATTTACTTCCCGCGAATAGTGAATTTATTATCGAGGCTTTTTATTCTATCAACTACACCCGTATATTCCAGCTCCTCCATTGGAGCCATTGCCGCGCCGAAAAATCCCTGCTCACGAATATGCATCATTTTTTCTGAAGCTTTCATCCTGACAGTGTCCCAAAATGGTTGGTCAAAAAGATCCACCACTTCAGTAAATTTACCGTTATGCACGCATAAACCCGCTGCGGTCACTATTGCTGGACCGTCAAAAAAAGAAACAATCGAACCGAGCTTGCACGGCATAAGAGCCGCAGTATGACTGCCGCGGTCGCTGCCAACTACGAAATGGCAAGTTGCGTATGGTGAAAGTATCTCTCCGGTTGAAGGAAACTGTTTTTGCGACCGCACCAGGGCCACCGGATCATCCTTACCAGTGTATTTACCGGCAATATTGTGAAGTCTTGAAGTTGAAACTACGGCCGCTGTTTCACCGTCGGATCTGGCAACAACCGACTCGATCACGTAATGCTCCGGGTCGCGAAGCAATACGGCAAGATCATACATCTCTTCGGGCACTTTAAGTTTTATCACTCTGTCTCCTTCGGTGTAATTTACGTCCATCACTGTAAATTCAAAACCTTTTGCCATTTCAGGGGCTAAAAGCAAACCGGCATTATGAAAAGGATCAACAAACCCTCTAAAAAGTGGATAGTTGAAAGCGCCGGGATCGGTTTTGTCGCAAGCAAAAAGAATAAAAGGTTCAGCTGGTCTTTCTTCAAATTCTATTTCGCATGATCCCGGACCCATGCCGCGGACATTGCCTGAAAAAGCATTTTTCAGGATATCCTGTCCGGCCCCATAAAGACCTTGGGATTTCGCTACTTCTGTAGCTTCGGCAAAAGCATCCCAAGCTAATTTATGAACGTCAGAATAATCGGGACCATGAGTGTGAGACATAAGTATGATTGTATCATCGCCGGCATGAAAAATTTTGTAATCGAGAAGCAATCTTTGTCCTTCTTTTTTGATGTGGTTTTCAATCGTTTCTACTAGTTTTTTGCTTGGAGTATTGTGGCCCCCGACCGAACCAACATCAGCCTTGATAACAGAGAGAGTAATTTTCATATTAGCCTCCTTTTAAATTAGTCTACAATATTTTCTAACAAATTTCTACCAGTCATTGTTTTAGGTTTTGGAATATGCATAACAGCTAGAATAGTCGGTGCGATATCAGCTAGGATTCCACGGGGTAACTGCTCTGACTTACCCTCCCATTTTTTATTCACGGCAATAAACGGGACTGGAAAACTTGAATGTTCTGTGTCGACGCCGCCGGTTTTTGAATCAATAAGCTCCTCGGCGTTGCCATGGTCTCCTGTTATAAAAATTGTTCCTCCATTTTTTAATATAAAAGGCACAATTTTTGAAAGGCAAAAATCAACCGTTTCGCAGGCTTTGATAGTAGCGGGGAGACTACCCGTATGCCCGACCATATCGGGATTGGCAAAGTTTATTACTGAAAAATCAAAACGTTTTTTTGTAATTTTTTCAAGAAAAAGATTTGTCATCTCTACCGCCGACATTTCTGGTTTCAAATCATACGTCGGCACTTTAGGGGAGGGAACAATTAGTCTTTTCTTCTCCTAAAAAGGCGCCTCCCTCTGGCCGTTAAAATAATAAGTGACAAAACGCTCTTTTTCAGTTTCAGCTACCCGAAGTTGTGAAAGACCCTTCTGGGAAATACATTCACCTAAGGGTTGAACCACTATTTCTGGCGGAAAAGCAACAGCCGAAACATGCACATTACGGCTGTATTCTGTCATTGTCACAAAATAAAGATGCGGAATAAGCGGACCGCGATTAAACGGTGGATAAAGTTTAGCTATATGAGGGGTATGCTTTTTATAGTATTTGATGGCATAGGGATCAAAATCGACAGTGTTTGCTTCCTCCTCAAAATTATCTAGTACAAATGCTTTAGTTAATTGCCGCGGTCTGTCCACCCGGTAATTAAAAAATATAACACTGTCATTGGCAACTATTCTTGGAAGAGGAGAACCATCTTTTGTAATTATTGTTGGAAGAATAAATTCATCAGTGATATTTTTTTGGTAAGAAGATTTTATTACTTTAATAGGATCGTCTCCCTTCTCACCGATCCCTCTAGTTAAGGCTAGATAAGCTTTCTCTGTTCTTTCCCAACGCTTGTCACGATCCATGGCGTAGTATCGACCCATAACTGTGGCAATTTCTCCAAAGCCAAGCGATTTCAAATAAACCTGAATTTGTTCAAGATAAACAATAGCTGATTTAGGCGGAGAATCACGTCCATCGGTAACAAGATGGAGGTAGACTCTGGTAAATCCTTGCTCTTTCATAAGCTGTAACAAAGCTAAAAGATGCTCTATATTTGAATGCACCCCTCCTGAACCGATAAGACCCAAAAGATGGAGGTTGCTTTCATATTTCCTTGCGTGGTTAATGGCTTGGTGAAAAGCAAAATTTTTAAAAAAAGAACCATCAGCAATGGCGAGATTTATCCGTGGAAGATCTTGATAAACGATGTGGCCGGCGCCGATATTCAAATGGCCTGTTTCAGTATTACCAACCTCACCTCTGGGTAATCCCACCGCTTCTCCTGAAGCTTCAAGTAAAGAGTTTGGATAAAGGGAGAAAAGACTCTTAATAAAGGGAATTTTTGCTTGTGTAATGGCATTACCCGGTCCGGCTGGTGCAACACCCCAACCATCTAGGATTATCAATACGACAGGACGCATCTTATTTTTTGTTAAGACTCTAATTTCAGTAATTAGACTAATTGAAGATCTTGATAAATCTTAAGCAGTCTATTATATTTTACCACTCTTTCTCCTCTGGCTGGTGCTCCAAATTTTACAAACTCTGCTCCCGTACCTACTGCCAAATCAGCGATAAAATCATCAGTGGTTTCACCGGAACGATGGGAGACAACAACGGTAAATCCCGCCTCTTTTGCTCTTTTTATTACCGCCAATGTTTCAGAGAGTGTTCCAATCTGATTAACCTTCACCAAAATACTATTGACTGCTTTTAACCCTATGGCTTTGTTTAGTCTTTTTATATTGGTGACTAAAAGATCATCACCAATTATTTTAGTTTTGTGGCCTATTTTAGCTGTGAGAATCGACCAAAACTCCCAATCGTCTTGAGACAGAGGATCTTCCAGGGAAAAAAGCATATATTCTTTTTGCATTTTTATCAGAAAATCAATAAATTCACTTCCCCTTAAAAAGAGATTTTGAGCTATCTCATACTGATTTTCTTTATAAAATTCGCTTGAAGCTAAATCCAGCCCCAAATGTATATCTTGGGCAAAACGATATTTAGAACCATCAATGACTTTTCGCAGTAAATCCAAAACTTCTTTATTTTCGGAAAGATTAGGCGTGAACCCGCCCTCATCTCCCACTGAATAACTAAAGTTATGACTTTTAAGATACTCCTTGATTTGATAATATAATTCCGCTCCCATTTCTAAAGACTGAAAGTAATTTTTTGTTTTGTCAGGAATAAGAAGAAATTCCTGAAAGCTTAAATTACCACTACCGTGTAAACCACCATTTATTACGTTAAACATCGGAGTAACAAAAATATAATCATCACTTCTTCCCGAAAGAGCTTTTATATACTGATAAAGTGGCAAACCCACCGACAAAGAAGCAGCACGGGCAGATGCCAAAGAAACAGAAAGAATACTGTTAGCCCCAAAATTGCTTTTGTTAGGCGTGCCGTCTGCCTCAATCATCTTTCTGTCAATCATTTCTTGTTCTTTAATCTCTATTCCTTTTATAACTGGTAAAATTTTATTCTCCGTGTTGAAAACTGCTTTTAAAACTCCTTTTCCTTGATATCTTTTTGTATCATTATCTCTCAATTCTAAAGCTTCATGTCTACCCGTTGAGGCACCAGAAGGGACAGAGGCTACTCCGGTAATACCGTTATCAAGAATTACTGCTGTTTCTATGGTTGGTAAACCACGCGAGTCCAAAATCTCCCGCGATCTTATATCTTTTATTTTTGCCATATTTTTAAATTAATTTTTTCTATTTACCAATTTCTGTTCTGCGTGATAAACAGTTTCTCTTACCCTATCCAAAGCATCAGGATTAACAGACATTGAAGTGATTCCCCATTCTACTAATTTTTCGACTAGTTCCGGATAATCAGAAGGGGCCTGTCCGCAAATCGAACTGGTTATTTTATATTTACGGCATGTCTTTACAACTTTTTCTATTGCCCAGGTGACCGCTTCATTTCTTTCATCAAACTCTGGTGCTACTTCGGCGTTATCCCTGTCTGTTCCTAAAATAAGCATCGTAAGATCATTAGAACCGATGGAAACGCCGTCTATACCCGCTTCACAAAATTTTTCAATCAGTATCACATTTGAGGGAATTTCTACCATCATCCAGAGTTTGAAATTTGCAGAGCGTAAAAGTCCGTTTTTAGCAATAATCTTTTTAACCTCAACCAGCTCTCTAACCGTTCTCACAAACGGCAGCATGAGCCATAAATTTTTAAAACCGTGTTTGTTTCGGACGTACTTAATCGCCTCAAGCTCAAGTTCAAAAACCCGCGGGTCAGACATATACCGGTATGCCCCTCTGTAGCCTAACATGGGATTTGGTTCCTCTGGTTCAAATTCCCGACCGCCTATTAAATTACGATATTCGTTGGTCTTAAAATCAGTTGCCCGGTAAACTACAGGTCTAGGATTAAATGCTTCGCAAAATTTCAAAAGGTCACCACCGAGTCTTGTAATAAAAAGTTTCTCTTTGTGTTCCTTAATAAGTTTTTTGGGGTGTATACCTATATCGGCAATCATAAATTCTGCTCGAAGTAGACCCACGCCGTCAAAATCCATTTTTGCCACTTCCGCTACCCTTACTGGCGAAGCCATATTCACGTAGATTTTAGTTGCTGTTTTATAGGAAGTAGATTTCTTAGTGGTAATTTGTTCCTCCAAAATTACTTTTTGCGAAGCCGAAAGACCGCCTTTATAAATCTCTCCTTTGATACCATTGACAGTGATAACCTCGCCATTTCGTAAAACCCGAGTAGCATCCTTAGTGCCAACAACAGCCGGTATACCCAGTTCTCTACTGACAATTGCCGCATGTGATGTCCGTCCACCTCTTTCCGTAACAATAGCCACAGCCCGTTTCATCGCTGGCACAAAATCAGGGTTAGTTTGCAGTGTTACTAAGACATCACCTGTTTTTACTTTATCTATTTCATTGGCAGAAAAAATTATCTTTACTGTACCAGTAGCAATTCCTGGAGAAGCTGGATCACCTTTAAGTAGTACCTTAAGGCTAGTAGTAACACTTGCTACTTTGGCGGCTTTTGCCATCTCTTCCTTTGATTTTTCCTTGAAGGTAGTAATTGGTCTAGTCTGAACGATATAAACTGTACCTTTTTCTATTGCCCACTCACAATCCTGAGGAAAATAGTAATGCCTCTCTAAAAGTTTACCGATTCTAGCTATTTCCTTTATTTGCTCGTCTGTTATTTTTTGCTTTCCAGCTATCTTCTTGGCTACTTTAACTTCTTTATTATCGCCGTCTTTTCTCACCAACATCTTATTTTGCTCAGCAATCTTTTTGGCAATGATTCCCCCTGTCTTTTTGTCCACTTCATAATGGTCTGGTGTAACTGTACCTTGTACGAGTAACTCGCCTAGGCCGTAGATAGCCTCAATCGTCAATTTACTCTTATCATTAGTTAGAGGATCAACGGTAAACATTACTCCGGACGTATCGGAGGCAACCATCAGTTGCACCGGCACAGCAATACCCACTTTAAGATGGTCAAATTTCTGTTCCTCACGGTAAAAAATTGCTCTTGGTGTGAAAAGCGAAGCCCACGCCTCCTTTACCTTACGAACAACATTTACTTCTCCCGAAACATTCAAAAAGGTCGCCTGCTGACCAGCAAAAGAAGCTGTAGGTAGATCTTCCGCAGTTGCAGAGGAACGAACAGCCACCAGAGGATTTTTGATGATGCTTACTAGTTTATCCGTAAGTTTTGCTTTCTTTCTCGCTCTAAGAGGTAAATCTGCATAAGAAAGCATTATTTCTCGGGCTAGTTTTTTGGGAATTTGATTCTTAATGATTTCCTTTTGAATCCTGCTTGCTATTTCTGCTAAATTTTTCGGGTCACGGTGATTTAAAGAAAGCAAATAGTTTTTGATCTTTTTTTCAAGTCCAGTCGACTTCACAAAATCAAAATAAGCATCAGCCGTGACAATAAATCCATAAGGTACTGGTATACCGGCTTTTAACATCTCCCCTAAGTTCGCTCCTTTTCCTCCGACTTGAGAAACATCCTCTTTACCCACTTCATCAAACCAAACAATATTTTTTGTTTTCATAATTTTCCTCCTTCTAATTTTTTCTTAAAATAAGTAACCCAAGGAATTTTTGCTGGATCGGTTTTATGAAGCATAGCGAGGTAAAAAGTAATCCAATTACCAAGTTGGATAAATTCCATTGTTTGAATAAGAGCGCTTGAGGAGTGAAGTTTAATCTCCTTAGTTTGGAAGCCATTTTTGCTAATGATTTCTTTAGTCAATGACATCCGTTTTTTATTCCGCCCATCGTAGATATCAGAGTTGACAAAAATAAAAATAAGTAACTCTTTTATCGATGAGGGATAAGATAATCCTTCTAAAAGGTGATGATTAAGCTCGGGAATAACAAAGTGCAAAGCGAATTGTTTGCCGGTTTCATGAAAAGGATTCCTCACGGCATAGGCGGCACCAGCTAGAAAATCAGAAACTATGAATACTGGTATTTTTCCTACAAGCTCTACTGCCCATCTTTTAGCAGGATTATCTTTAATTTTTGTACGATTATCTAAACATGCTGTTTTTTCTGAAAGGAAAGAAACCATCTTATTTATTTCGGCGTCAACTACAGGAATAAAATTTAATTTTGAAAGTATACCCATCAGACCAATAGCCATATAACCTACACCTATACGCGGCTGTCTACTTGGGTTGAATTTCGGCTCAAAGATATAAGCAGGATAATTCTTTTCTTTTAAAAACTGAGCCAACTTCCCACCAGAAGTAACGCCTGTAATCTTCGCCCCCTTTTTCTCCGCTTCTTTTGTACAAGATATGGTTTCTTCTGTATTACCAGAGTAGCTAGAAAAGATTACCAGAGAATCAGCTGAAACATAGCCTGGTAGGAAATAATCGTTTGCTAAATCTAGAGGTATTTTGGTAGTCTGAACACTATCATAAAGACTTTTGACTATCCGGACGCCATAACTTGAACCTCCCATACCGGCAACAACAATATTATTTACTTTTTCGAATCCTTTGGGAAATTCAATGGCGAAGCTTTCACTCCAAGCCTGACGACATTGTTCGGGTAGTTTAACAAGGGAATCGAATACCCTTTGAGAATCAATCTTTCTGATAGCGCTAAAATCATCAAGACTGGTCATTTCTTATTTTTTGACTGCACCTAAGCTAACCAGTTTATCTTCTACTAATTTTATTTTATCACGTAGGATTTCTTTTGTATCTGCTTCCAGATTAAGACGAAGCAACGGTTCTGTCTTTGAAGGGCGAAGATTAAACCAAAAGTCTTTGTAAAAAACCGAGAGGCCATCTATCTCGTCAGTTTCTTCCGCATCGGAAAACTCTTTCTTAATGGCTGAAATTACTACCTCTGCATCCTCAACTTCAAAATTAATTTCTCCACTTTGGGGATATTTATCTATCTCTTTAACAATAACTGAAAGAGGTCTTTTTTCGTTTGATAAAAATTCCAAAAAAAGTAGACCGGCTATAAAGGAGCTGTCTGCATAAAAATTGTCACGGAAATAAAAGTGTCCCGAATGCTCACCGGCAAAAAGTGCTTTGTTTTTTTTCATATATTCCTTGATAAAAGAATGACCTACTCGCACTCTGATTGGAGTTCCACCTAAAGTCTTTATAGTTTCTGGTACAATACGTCCACAAACAACATTGTAAAGTATCACTGAAGACCCGTATTTTTTAAGCAACCATGAAGAAAGTATGGCAGTAGTTACCGTACCGGAAACAAATTTACCATTATTATCCAAAACAAAAAACCTATCGGCATCGCCATCCATGGCAAAACCCACATCTGCTTTCTCAAGAAGAATTTTTGCCCGAAGATCTTTGATGTTTTCTTCTCTTAGTGGATCAGGCAAATGATTGGGAAAATGACCGTCAGGTTCAAAATATAAAGGAATTATCTTACACGGCAATACGTCAATAATGTTCTTCCAAGAAACCCCAGCCATACCATTTCCAGCATCAATTACCACTTTCAAAGGACGAAGCTTTTTAGTGTCAATAAAATTTAAAGCATGTTTTACCCATTCGTCGATAACGTTCATCTTTCTTATCTTCCCCTCTGAAGATTTATAAGGAAAATTTTGCGCCAGCGCCAATTTTTTAATCTCCGGTAAACCATATTCACCATGAAGTGGAACCACGCCTTTCGTGACGATTTTCATCCCGTTATACATAGGAGGATTATGTGAAGCGCTGATAATAATATTTGCGGGAAATTTATAGAATCCTGAAGCAAAGTAATGAATTTCTGTTGATATCTGCCCCAAATCTACGACATCTACTCCTTGTTTCCTGATTCCTTCGGTTAAAGCTTTAAAAAGAGAGGGTGAGGAAAGCCGCCCGTCATAACCCACGGCAATCTCAGAAGCTGATAAATATGAAGCAGTCGCTCGCCCCAGAACAAAAAAAGTATCTTCATTTATCTCCTCGGGGTAAATCCCTCTTATGTCATAATCATGAAAAATAGAGGGTTTAATAGGTATCTTCTTCATAAGTATGAAAAAGTATGATATATACCATGTTAGAGACTAAGCAAAAAAATGTCAATAAGCTTTGCCAAAGAAAGCGGCACGCTTCCTGATTTAATCTTATATTCTATTGCCAAAAGATCTCTATAAGCAGAAATAAGCTCCTCCATAGTAAAAAAGCGAGCTTGCCGAGCAAATTTTTGACTTTGCCACGGAGAAAGCGGTAAGCATGCTGCCCCTAAATCTTTTACCAAGAGTAAATAGCGGAATTGGCGAAGCATCATAGCAAGAATAAACTCTGGCTCCTGTGTCTTAAGTATCTTTCGAAAAGTCAACAGCAAATTAGCTGGAGACTCTACACCTAAACCATCTAAAAATTTGAAAATAAGTGCTGGTAGCTTGCAAAGGATAATTTTTGCTTTTGGAAAATACTTACGTAAAAGAGCATTGCTTATTTCCTGTCCTTCCCAGATGATTATCCGGTCAGATGTTTCCAGTTTATTAAGATAGGCAAAAATTTGTTCTTTTTCTTTGGAAACTTGACCCGAAAGGAGATTTTCTATAATAATTATTCTTTTCTTACTAAATAAAGAAACGGAATTTAAAGACAAGGAAAGGTCGGCCACTGTAACTTTGCTACCGTCAAAATAAATAACTTCCGCCTCTTGTTCTTTCTCCTCTTTTAATTTATTTCTAGATAGAGAAAGATCATCTCCGTGAATAATAATCAGCATGATTCCTTATATTTCTTAAATAGAGCTTCTACTCTTTTTGCATCTATTCTTTTACCGTGGCTTCTATGAGGAAGAAGACTGCCTGAAAAATTACGGGGAATATGTAAAAGTTCGTGAATCAACACCCTTTTTTTATCATCGGTAGATAAATGATCAAAATGTTGCGAAAGCACCTCAATTATGTAACAAGGCGGCAACTTCAAGGCAATTTGCCAAATACGGGGAAAGCTCCAAATTCTTGCTCGAGCTCTGGAAGTAGAGTAACTGCTTCGGAAACAAATAATTCTCTTCGTGTCTATATGATCAAAGTTTAGTTTCCTGACTAAATCATTGATTTCTCTCCAGATCTTATCATCTCTTATCCATTCTATTTTGGAATTTTGCTTCATTACTTATCCGATTATAAGATCAAGACTAAAACAGTTCAATATCTTTCTTATTTATTCCGGCTCATAGGTGACTACCAATTCCGTTTCAGCAAAGTTTCCTTCGCTGTCGTTTGCTACAACCAGTATTGTATTTTCTCCTTCATCAAGAATAATATTTGCGGAAAAATTACCATTGGCATCAGCTAGTCTCTCGACATCATTTACCATAACTTCAGCCCGAGGTATAGTTTTTCCACTCACGGTAAGATTTGGTCTTTTTACTATCGCTCCTTTGGTAGGAGAGTTTATTACCAAAGAGATATTATTTACCATCGGCGTCGGAGTTTCTTTAAGAGAAATTTGGGTCGGTGAGACAGCGGTTGCCGACTGGGTATAAATAGAATCCGTTGATTTATTAAGATCAGATTTTGTTTGTTTTGATTGGATAAAGATGAAACCGGCAACAATCAAAATAAGAATTATTCCTCCTGCAATAACCGGAAGATACTTTTTCATCTTCTTGGTTCACCTCCTTTCATTTCAGGATAAAACTTTTATCTTGTTTCAAACTCTAATATTTTTTAAGATACTGAATTTTTTTTCTGATTATACCGATTTTTTTAGAACTTATAATCACAAAGAGGGTAAAAATAAAAAGAGAGATTAAGGCTAAAACTAACCATTCCTTTGGCAGTTCTTCCCAAAAAATTAAGAGTGTATCCTGCCAGAATTCAAGGATTATCTCCCATTCTTCTCTAAATAAACTTAAAAGATCCCAAATTCTCCTCTCCTCAAAAATTCTCGCGATGGTAAAGAAAACAAAGCCCAAAATTCCTAAAATAAAAAAGAGGGCAAAAATAAATTTAAGCAACCAAAAGCGTATCTTTCTTTTTTCAAGAGCAATTATTTTTTCCATGATTTTTAAACTATAATTACCAGTTTTCATCTTTCAAAAGAATTGCTAATTGTAATTTAGCCCTTCGTAAACGCGTCTTGATAGTACCCAAAGGCAAACCTAATTTCTTTTGTATGTTGTTATACGACATATTATCAAAATAGTAAAGCCTGATAACTTGCTGAAGGTTGAAAGAGAGTTTACTAATGGCTTTCTTAACCAATATTGATATTTCCTTCTTAACTAGACCCTCATAGATAGCTTCCTCATTTTCTGCTATTTCAATCTCTCCAAGCTTTACCTCTGATTTCTTTTTCCGAAGATAGGTAATGGCAGTGTTTTTGGCAATCTGAAAAAGATAAGGAGAGATTTTTTTTGTGGGATCAATTCGGTTTATATTTTTATAAAGACTAAAAAAAGTATCTTGGATGATTTCTTCTATCAACGCCTTATCAGTAACATAACGACAGATAAAACAGAAAAGTTTCTCTTGATAACGTCTTACTAAAAACTCAAATGCCTCTAGATTACCCTGTTTTACTTCTGCCACCAGCTGTTCGTCTGTCGCTGTAACCATAACTCACAAAATATCCTATTTTACCATAATCTTATAAACTTCATCATTTTCCTTTACTGGTCTATCTACTTTGAGCCCAATCTCATCGTCTGCTTCCGCTTTTTGGATTGCTAAATGGTCTTTTTGGATTGAAGTTACCTCTTGTTCATACTCCTGATCGTGTCCTGATATTTTTATCCTATCACCAACAGCCAAAGATTTGATCAGCTTCACTACAGCCACACCAATTTTATTATAGTAATGCGTAACTTTACCGACTTTCTCTTCCATTACTTATCACCTCCTTTCTTTTATCCAAAAATTAATATACTATCTACGATAGTATAATGCAATTTAGATCAAATTGTTATAATATCGCCCTATGACCCTATCTGTCGGAATCGTCGGTTTACCAAACGTCGGAAAATCTACACTTTTCAATGCGCTTTTGAAAAAACAGGTGGCGGATGTGGCTAATTATCCTTTTTGCACAATAGAGCCAAACGTCGGCGTCATTGAAGTGCCGGATGGCCGACTACCTGTTCTTGCCAAAATCGTCAAAACGGAAAAAATCGTTCCGGCTGCCGTTGAATTTTACGACATTGCTGGTTTGGTACGCGGCGCCTCCAAAGGAGAAGGGCTCGGTAATCAATTTCTTTCGCATATCCGTGAAGTCGCGTTAATTATCCACGTAGTCAGACTTTTTGAGGATCAAAATATTATTCATGTAGTAAACAAAATAGATCCCGCCTTGGATATGGAAATTATCGAGGAAGAACTCATACTAGCTGATCTAGCCACTTTAGCTAAACAAGAGAAACCACCGGTAAATGCTACAAAAGAAGAATTATTTACTTATGAAGTAGTCAACCTACTTAAGAAGGAGCTCAATCGGGGATTACCAGCTAGAAAAATTAGTCTTTCTCCGGACCAAATTCAGGCAATAAAACATCTGAATCTTTTAACCCTCAAACCCATGATTTTCGTAGCTAATATATCTGACCGACAGCTTGAAAACTATAACAAAACAGAGCAGCAATTTTTGCAAATATTAAAATTACAAACGGAAAAAAATTCTCCCTATATACTTATTGATGCGAAACTGGAAAATGAAGTATTGGCTTTGGCTCCTGAAGAACAACTGGAATATCTGAAACAGTATAATCTTAAAGATTCCGGTTTAAATCGTCTCATTAAAACAACATATAATACTTTGGGGCTTATTTCCTTTTTTACAACCACCGGCGGAAAGGAAGTGCGCGCCTGGACTATTAAAGTTGGGACAAAAGCTCAACAAGCCGCCGGCATAATCCATACGGATTTTGAAAAGCATTTCATCAAAGCAGACGTCATTCCATATGAAATTTTTGTTACCTTCGGCGGATGGACAAAAGCTAGGGAAGAAGGAAAGGTCCAAACTGTAGGTCGGGATTATCAAATTAAAGACGGCGAGGTAGTGGAATTTAAAATCGGGATTTAGACTTTTTCTTTACCAGTTTAGCTACGTAGACGATTTCTCTAACTTCTCCGTCTTCACCCTCTATTTCATTACTGCCGGAAAGCCTAGCATATTCGCGCAAATAATCAGATAAAGACGCGCTTAGTTCTTTGATTTCGGATTGTATATTCTTCATCTTATTCACCAGATCAGCCGAATCTGGTCTTTTTAATATCTGCATTCTAGTCATTAATTTGACTTTATTTGCCTCCTTGGCTTTCTGCTCATGAAGTTTATAAGTAGGATCATTAGCAAGAATATCGGCTAGCATTTCTTTATGCTTTTTAAGTTCAATTTTTAGTTTTTCAATATTCGCGTCATGATTCTTAATAAGACTTTCAAGATTTAAAATCACCTCGGCGGTATCATTTTTACTGCTAGTTACCGGATTAGAATTATCCATATTTATCAAATATATAAAGAAAAAAGTTCATAAATCAAGAGTCAAAATTTTTGCTTCTATCTTTTCTAAAAATTACAAGGGACAAAGATGCAAAATAAAGCAGGACGTAAGAGAGGGCAAATAAGCCTTCGCTTGTTTCCGAACGGAAATAAATCGCGATAATCCCTCCCAAAAAATAAAAAAGCGCTAGGAATATCCCTGTAGGAGTATTTTCTCTTCCTAGAAGAAGAAGACTTATGGTAATTCCGATGTTCATCCGATCAATCATACCCTTTGTCAGATAAACGACAGAAAAAAGAAGAAGCAATGTTCCAGAAAAAATATAAATTTCTATTCTTTTAGTAAAATAACCAATAAAATTTATAATAAGTCCGGCAATAATAATTGTGATTCTTAAAATATTCCAAGAATATGGAATGATAGGCAAAAGAAAAACCCAAGCAGAAACACGGGCTGGCATAATGCTGTTTTCCCAAAGGCGGGAATACATCATTTGGAAGACGTGAGGGGAAAAAGGTATAAACCAGATAAATATAGTCAAACCCGTAATGAAAACAAATACTAATAAATCCCTGATATAATTTTTCCTGCTTTTTATGATCTTCACGATAAATATAGGTAAAAGAAATATCCCGAGACCCTTGAAAGCAATGGATAATCCCAGCATAAAAGCACCTAGAAAAAACCAGATTTTTTTTCTTCGGGAAAATGAACAAAGTAAGGTTAAGGTAAGAAGCAATATTTCTATGCCTTTTTCCTCGGTAATGATCGTCCCCCAAACAAGAAGTATTGGAGAAATAGCACCAAGCATAAGCCCGACGATAATTTTCAAAGATTGCTCAAGGAGATTTTCTTCCCGCCAGTACCTGAAGACCAAAAAAAATATCAGAGCTGATAACAAACTATCAAAAAAAGCAAAAACCAGCCGGTAAAATATGGGGCTATGATTTACTAAAGTTAGACTACCCAAAAAAAGGAGATTTAATGGCAGTTTGCTCGCGGCATAATCATTCCATCTTTCTTGAGTTTCTTTAAACCACTCGTTTTTTGTCTCCCTTCTTAGTCTTTCTCTAACTTCTATTTTGTCAGTGTAATCGTAAGGATTTATGTCATTAGCAACAAGAGCTCCTCCTGCACGATATATCTCAAGATCTAACTGATCTGCCTCATCAAAAGGTTTAGTGATAATACTAATGCGTAAAACAAAAGCAAAAATAAAGACAAAAAGAGAAACAATAAATAGATTCTTAAACATAATAAATATATAACGGTAACAGACAGAGTACTCAAGAATTTACAATAAGGTTTACAATTATCTTTACAATTATTCCGAGAGTACTTTACCAATATATTTACAATTATCTTGACAATTATTGCCCGCCGTGATATGATGTTTATATCATGTCTATCTCCGCATACCAACCCAAATACGAACTATCTCCCACCCTTATTACCCATATTTCCCAAATAGAAAGAATTTATGGTCAACTTGAAGCCTTGAAAATCCCCGAGAGTCTAGAAATCAATCTTACCCGTAACAACATGATACAATCTTCATACGCCTCAAATAAAATTGAAGGCAATCCCTTAACTCTACCAGAGGTTACTAATCTTCTTCTTGACGATCGCCTTCCAACAAACAGAAGTGAAAAAGAAGTTGTTAATTACTTTAAGCTGCTTAAAAATTTACCTGATTACCAGGATCAAATTTTTACTATACCACTCATGCTTGAATTTCATAAGAAATTACTTGACGGTATTGACCAAAGCGCCGGTAAAATCCGCGATACCATGGTTGTTGTCGGCAAATACAAAAAAGAGGCGGGTGATGTCTCGCTCAAAGTGAAACACTCTCCTCCTTTTCATAAAAAAGAAGAAATTGAAAAAGCACTTCTTTCTCTTTTTGAATGGGTCAATACTAAAAATGATGTCCAAGCGGTAATTGCAGCTGGTGTTTTTCACCATCAATTCGTCTATCTTCATCCTTTTGAAGACGGCAACGGCCGGGTCTGCCGACTCTTAACCGCTCTCCTTTTGATGCAACGTGGCTATCTGATCAATCGCTACTTCATCCTTGACGATTATTATGATATTGACCGTACTCAATATTCCGACATGTTACATACAGCTGATAGCGGAGACAAAACGAAATGGCTTGAGTATTTCTCCGAAGGGATGCTTCACTCGCTCAAAAGTGCCCTTTTCAAGTACGAAAATGCCATGAAGATGCTTGCCCGTGAAAATAGACCTACGCCTAAAGAAAAAGAAGTTATTGCTATAATCGAAAAAAATAAAGAAGTAACTTCTACAGATATCGCTCGGGAATTGAAAGTAAGCCGCCAACAATCTCACAATCTTCTCCGCTCACTGGTTGAGAAGGGAATATTAGGTAAAAAAGGCTCCACCAAAGGGAGCTACTATTTTCTAAAATAAAAATAAATGTACCCCCAGCCGGATTCGAACCGGCGATTTACTGGCTGAAAACCAGTCGTCCTAGGCCGCTAGACGATGGGGGCAATACTTTAATTATAGATTATATCTTCTTATGAGGTTATTGACAAATCTTACTTACTTTCTCTTTTTATAGTTTTTCTCGCTTATCTTCTGACGAAGACCTTTGAGGATAGTTCTTGCTTCATCCTGCCCACCTATGCCAAATGCCAAACCAAAAGCCAAAGCCAGCATGGCAACTATACCTGTAAAAAGTATTTTTACCAAGTCTGCCGCAACACCTAATTGCGTCAAAATTATCAATGCAGTAAAAAATATAATTGAGTATCGAGCAATGGTTGCTAAAAGCAAAGATTCTTTATTACCCAGTCCCTTTACCCCATGTCGTACAATATCGGAAGTAAATCTAGCGGCTATCAATCCTGCTAAACCTATGATAACAGCCACAAATACGTTTGGCAGGAATAAAAGCAGCTGATTAAGCACCTCCCCCACTTTCGGTACCCCCCAAATCTCCACAGCGGACATAAGGAAAAGGAAAATCACAATCCACCTGGCAAGTTCAGCAATAATTTTTGGCCAGACTTCGACTTCCTTTTCCCTGACTAAACCGGCTGCTTCAAGCCACCGTGAGACTCTAAAGTATTTAAAAATAATCGCAATGAGATCTTTGATAAGAGAAGCCAGCACTAAACCGATAAAAAAAACTAGAAAACCTGCCGCAAGTTTCGGAAGATACGAAAGTATCACACCTGACACCGAGCTTATAAACATACCTATGGTTTGATTAATAAAGTCCATAGATTAAATCAGGTCACCTGCAAATTCAAATATCTTTTCTAATTGTATACTGCCGTTTCCTTCTTGTAAAGCATAGGCTGTTCCCGCGTTGGCAAAACGGGCTGAATAGATAGGATCACCGGTTATCCTGTACATATAGGCAAAAAAGGCAGCAAACCTATCCCCTGCTCCGGTAGGATCAGTAATCTCCTTTATCTTATATGCCGGTATATGTTCTCCCACTCCGTTTGTAAATATAGTACAGCCGTTGACATTTTCCGTAACTACTAAAATAGGAGCTTTCCCGCCAATTTTTACCATACTCCAATCTTTTCCACATTCCAAAGCATTATCAAAATCTTCGTCAGAAAAAATAATAATCTCGAAATCTCCTCTCATCTTTTCTATATCACTGACAATTTCTGCCTTTTTTCTTTTTGTAACTTTTCCATCCTCCTCAATCTGCCGTCCCCAACCCTGAATAAGACCAACTTTTGTACTCTGGGGAAATTTTTTACAAATACTAGAAACTAATTTTGGCGAAACAGGGCGAAGTGGAGCTACAAACAGAAGTTCTTGATCTTCTGTGAGTAAGAATCCAGCATCATCTAATAATTCTTTTAATGCTAAAGAAGGAAAATCTACGCAATCATTAAGATAGGCATACTGTATTCTATGGCCATCTTCTCCATAAATATTTCTATAAATCATGCTTTTTTGAACTCCTGGATTTTTGGGAAGGATTTTTAAGTTAGAAGGCAACATTTCCTTTGGATAATCCAAACCAATACATGATATCACTGTAACATTTATACCGAGTTTTTCATAAACAATAGCAATATAAAATCCCGGTCCTCCGGGTTTGAAACCGCTGGAAGTTTCATCTTTCGGTAAATCTCCCCAGACGACTGCGGATTTTGGTCTTAATTCCGACTGCTCTACTCTTAACATATTAGAATTTATCAGGAAGTAATATTTTCAAAATGTCGGATCTCCGGCTGTCTGTCGTCAACTAACATTACACTCACTAAATCAATCCGCATTGACACTTCAGAAAGGTTTCTTACTTCTTGGTAATACTGAACAGATCTTATTAGACTTCGCAATTTCCACGGCGTTATTGCTTCAACCGGTCCTCCATAATCATTACTAGTTCTGGTCTTCACCTCTACAAAGACCAATGTTTTTTCTTTTCTTGCCACAATATCAATATCTCCATGTCTTTTTTTGAAATTTCTCTCAATAATGGTATAACCCTTACGCTTGAGATAATCAGCGGCAATATCTTCTCCCCTTTTCCCAAGGAGCAAATTATTGCTTTTTCTCATGAGGTTTTGGCTCTTTGGGGACTTCCTTTGTTTCTTTTTTTGATTTTTCTTTTTCTACCGATTTCTCTTTTTTCTCACTTACTTCAATCTTGGTTTTCTCTTTAAGTTTTTCTGCCTCTTTACCCATTTTTTTACGAAGATAGTATAATTTTGCTCTTCTTACTTTTCCACTTTTTTTTACTTCTACTACTTTTATCCATGGGCTATTTAGAGGAAAAATACGCTCAATTCCTACACCGGCGGCACCAATTCTTCTTACAGTAAAAGATCTGCCTTCTCCTTGACCCTTTATCGCTATCACGATTCCTTCATAAACCTGAATTCTTTCTCGCACTTCTTCTTTCACTTCTCTTTTTGCTTTTCCGGCCACTTTCTCTTTCTCTATAATCCGGTAATGCACTTGAACCGTGTCGCCAACATGAAAAGTAACATCTTTAAAAGTTGCTTGATTTGCCATAAAGGAAATTTTAACAAAAAGAGAGGAATTTTACAACGATTAACTGCACTAGATTAATTTAAGCACATTCCACCATGCTTCAATATATTCGTTCCGACGATTTTGATATTTGAGATAATATGCATGTTCCCAAACATCCAAACCTATAATCGGAATATGATTTTTCATATAAGGAGAATCCTGATTCGGCAATGAATAAATCTGCAGCTTATTTTCGCTATCTTTTACTAACCAAGCCCATCCGCTTCCGAAATGTTTTAAAGCAATATCGCCAAATATTTTTTTAAACTCTTCTATACTTCCAAATTCCTTCTTTATTTCAGAAACCAAAATTTCGTCCACCTCTTTTTTAGGTCCCATAATTTCCCAATATAAATTGTGATTTATTACTCCTCCGGCATTATTTTTGAAAAACATCTTGTCTTTTTCTTCAAAGGGAAGAGTTTCCAAATTAAGAATCAAATTTTCCAATTTTTTATCTGTTAAATCAGGATATTTTTCCAAAACGCTGTTTAAATTATTAACATAAGTCTGGTGATGCTTCGAATAATGGATTTCAATTGTTTTAGCATCTATATAAGGCTCCAAAGCATCATAAGAATATGGAAGAGACATAAGTTTGTATTTCATAATTTTTTTCTCCTTTCCAAAACTAGTATAAAATCACTATCAGTTCTTTGTCAAGAGACTTATTGAACCCTCTTATTTATATTGCTATAATTCTTTACACAGAGATAATTTATTTTATAATTAAAAAATTCTTTTTGGGTCCGTAGCTCAATGGTAGAGCAGCAGCCTTTTAAGCTGTTGGTTGAGCGTTCGACTCGCTCCGGACTCACATTTTTTTATTTGAAAGTGGCAATATCGATAATTAGCCTGAAAGAAAACCCCAATTTAGCCTCTGATATTTTACCTTCATATTTACTGATCATATAGTCCTTTGAAATAATCGTTTTGCCAGTAACAACTCGGAGTATTCCACTTTTAATTTACTAATATACCCAGTTTTTGAATTGTTTTTACTTTTTGATTTTGATACAAATATAGTAGTGTATTGGTTTTGAGATGTAATAAAGTATATATTCTTCCATTAGTCTATTATGACACATTCTTTGAGAATACTCTAAGCGATATAAAAAAACCGGAGGGGGCAAACTGTTTTTTCTACTTTTATTTTTCAGTTTTCTCTTTAATTTAATAAGCCTTATTGTTTTTGCCTTAATTTTCCGTTTTTCCGTAAATAATCTTCTTTTGCGCTACTCTTTGGAAAACAGCAGGGTGAAAATCTTGGGTGAAGAATTAAAAAAAGAAATTGATTTTTACAAAAATTTAAGAACTACTAATGATATTAAAATCTACCAGCAACTTTTGGCTTTAAGAAGCGAACTTGCTCAAGCTCGGCAGGAAAAAGAAGAAAAAGTTCTAGGAGCAAGTGATTCGTCTTCTTTAAAATCAGCAGAAATTTTAACTCTCTTGGGAATAGTAAGACTTAAAGAGGGAAGATGGGAAAGAATTGATGTGTTTTCCGAACCGAAAGCCTCTTCAAAGATAATTGGCGAAGTGGTTAACAACAAGACATCTCCTATTTATTTTTATACCCAAAAACAGCCGGATTGGTTTAAAATTGAATATAAAGATGGAAAATTTGGCTGGGTACAAGCCCAATTTTTGGAAGAGATAAAATGATAAAAAATTTATTGGGCAAACTTTTATATCTTTATTCTTTAATTTTAACTCTTTCATTATTTTTAGTTGGATTAAAAGAGGCTTTTTTCGGTTCTTTTAACGAGAAGCTTCTTTTATTTTTCTTAATTTTTCCTGTAAGCTATTTTTTAATTGAAATCGGCAGAAAATTGCCAAAAATTAAAAATTTTCTTTCCAGGCAATTTTTCTTGGGTTTTTTGCTTCTCTCAAAATTTATTTCCATTCCACTTTTGGTGATTATCTTCATTTTTGGTTTTTTCCATTCGAAAAATTTTAAAGAACTCTTACTCTCCCTTTCTTTTCTGCCTATTATTTTTCTTTTTATTAAAAAAGCCACGGAAAAGACTCTTCTTGTTTTAACAAAAAAAGAACCTTTTATCTTAAAACCTGTCTCTGAAGAAGATGTAGACGACGCTCGGCTTCGCCAATTTCTAAAAGCCTTGGGTGGTGTCAGTTTGGGTTTTTTTCTGGCTTCTTTGCTTAATCCAAAAAAGGCTTCTGCAGCTTTTTTTGGCAGTATTCCCGGTCCCGGAACAGTAGCCTTAAAAGATACTTCCGATACTAAAATTAATCCCGCAACAGAAGATGGTAATCTGGCAGATATAAAAGAGAATACCAAGCAAATTGGCACGAACAATGTTGATGAGGCTTCGGATACTTTAACCTATGTGGGTTCCGAAGATGCTGATGGGAACTGGGTGATTAAAAAGATTAACACTTCTTCGGGAACTTCTATCACTTATGCTACTGAAACAAACAACCCGACTTATGAAACTTATACTTCTGCTTGGACTGATAGAACAAGTTTGACTTACGGAAGTTATAAAGATGCCTTTTAAGGAGGTGAATTATGGCTGATATAGATTTATCAAAATATACTACATATAGAACAGATTAAAAAAATAGATGAGAATACGGCGGTAAAATATAGAGTGGTTGAGGAAAGGATTGATTTGGGAGCTTTGGAGATTGAAAAAAAGGGGATTGAGGAGCAGTTAAATAAGGTTTTAACCGAAGAGGAGCTTTTGGAATGGGCAAGGCAGAATTATCCTTATCAGAGGATTGATACCGCCAGATTGGAAGCGAGGTTGGCGGAGATTAACAGTATTTTAGCTATTAAATAAAATATGGCAGTTTTAGTTTCCGATTCTAATAATCCAGATTATGATGGAAAGTTATCAACGGCTAATGGTTTTTATCGGGCTGAAGCATATAATGCTGCTTTATATAACAACACAAATCTTCTTTTGACTACTCCCCGTTATATCAATGTTACTTTTGCTAACAGCGGAAATTGTCAGGGCATTGTTTTGGCAATTTACACCACTAGCACAACGGAATCTAATTCCATTACGGTTACTTTACAGGAAAATGTAGAGGGAAATTGGACTGACAGGGCAACGGTTACTTATACAATTGACCAGATAACAGCGGCACCAAGCGGATATAGAAGGGGAAATTGGGTTGTTCCCTTTAAAGGAGGGACTTTTCCGTATGCTGTTGATACCGATGCGGATAAATGGAGATTTAAGGTTTTTGCTTCGGCGGGAACGCATTATTTAAAAACTTCTAATGGAACAGATCCTTTTTATGTTGCTTGGTGTGATAACGCAGTTTCTTTTAATGATAATGATGCCTTGGTGGTCGCAGACCCAGTCGTAATAGATAAAAGCTGCACTTTTAAGGGTGTTTTGGGAACTGGTGATACAACAAGGGCAATGGCAATAATGATATGTCGAAGTTTAACGCCTGGTTTTGATACGGTTTCTTTGTTAACTTGGGAAAATCCGCCGGCCGATTCTTATACGATGACTGTGGATGGAGTAGTTTGGATGTCAACAATGTCAGGTTTTCGTATTGGAACGGAAGATAGTCCTATTCCTGCCGATAAACCTGCTTATTTAGAAATAATTTCACCGCCGGTTGGCTCATCTACAGGATTTTTTGATGTTAGGGCGCCCGATATGATGCAATGGTTTGGAAGAAATGGAATTTTCTTTTATGGCGAATATCCTTCAGTAATGAGAACTACTCTGTCGGCACAGGCAAACTCTGGACAGAAGGTAATTCAAACTACGGATACTACAGGTTGGCAAGTGGGAGATTGGATAGCGATAGGAAGAGAATCGTCTGGAATAGATACCAATCATTATGTTATTGATAGTATTAGTGATAAAACAATTACGGTTACGTCAAATCTTAGCCAGACAAGATTGTCAGGGGCGTCTGTGGTTTTAACAAGGGGAAGCGGTTTTGGTGTTTATATTAACTACACTTCTAATGCTTACGACGGATTTAGCGTGGGGTATGTAAGAATGAGGGGATGCTGTATTAAAAGAAATGGGGTTAGTTTTGTTGATGTAACTCATGGTTATAACGGGGCGGTTGATCCGCCTTCCTACCGAGGAGAGTCTTATTTTGAATATTGCAGCCGATATACGGATACAGTAAGTTATGGTTATGTATTATTTAGAGGATATCCTCCCATAGATGGCGTGAGAGTAGAAAATTGCGTTTTTCATCGTTGTTTAATTAGCATTACTGGCAGTCGTCTGATAAAAGGAGATTATGTTTCGGGGGCAATCAAACTATATAACAATTGTTCGGTTTTGCCATATCACACTAGTACAGGATATTATGGAACTTTTTATACTGCTGGAGCAAACTTAATTCTTGATGTGCAGAATAATGTTTTTGAGTCTACTCGGTGGACATCCTTTATTTCTATTGGAGGAATACAAACTATTTTTAAAAACAATTCCTTTTTTGGACATAATTATTCTTTTGGTGAAATTAAGTATGGAGCAGTAACCTTTACTACGCTTATTAACCCAATAGATATAAGCGGAAATGTTTTTAATAACTGTAAGCCTGCTATAGAACTTTATTCAGGAGGAACTACGATTAAAGCATTAGTTAAAAATAATGTTTTCGGCAATATTGTGGCTAATGCAGTAGATATTTTCGTTGATAATTATTCTTATATAGATTTTGAATTTTATAATACCAGTGGCTTGACAACTTTTTCTAATCTTTCTGCTGGTTTATCTTCTTCTGTTCCGGGCAGTAAATTGGCATTTTCAAGTTATAATGGTTCGGTAAATGACCATAGAAATTACTTGACTTATGGGAATATTGTTTCAACGGGTGATGGTTTAGCTGACACCACTGTCCATACTTCAGGCACAGGCAAGTTTGCTGTCCGTTTTGAGTCAACTTCAAGCGAAAATCCTTTGGAGTGGTCTTTTACTGTGCCAACGGGCAATATCCAAAACAAAACAATGACAGTGGCGGTGTGGTGTAAGATTAACTCGGCAAGCTATTACGGAGGGACAACATATCAAATGCCAAGACTAACAGTAGATTATGATAATGGGACAACTACTTATTCGGAGGCAACTCAAACTACAGGATGGCAGTTAATCTCTGTTAATTTTACACCAACCACCTCTTATGGTGAGATTATTGTTACTCTTTCAACAAAAACTGATGCGACTGGCTCTAACGCTTATGTTTATTTTGATGATTTTGCGGTTTTGTATCCTGCGGGTTATGCTTTGGATTTGGGGGGAATGGATTTGTGGGCAAATGCTTTGCCTGTTGTTCCTCCGATTGCGACAGTTTTGTCGGCAAAAGATGTTTGGACGGCCCTTGATACTGAAAATTATGGTTCAAATACAATGGGTGAGAGAATAAAGAAGTTATTAAAGACAACTGATTTCTTGGCGTTGAAATAAGGTTTTATGGGTAGAGGTATAAGAAGTTTATTTAGGAAAAGAATGGGAGATGATTATTCAGATTTTCTAAAAAAAGCAGAAATTTATTTCTTTAGAATAAGAAGAAAAATTATAAGTGTTTTTTTTGTTTTTTTGATAGGTGCGGTTTTGGGAGGAGTTAATTACCAAAAAATTGTTCAGTTTCTCTTTTCTTCTTTTAAATTCCAAGATGCAAGTTTGGTTTTGTCTTCCCCTTCCCAAATTATAGGATTGGTTTTTAGTATTTCTTTTTTTGTAGGAATTTTTTCAACTTTTTTTATAGTTTTTTCGCCTTCTTGATTTCTTTTTTTGTAGGAATTTTATTTTCTTTTCCTTTTTTGCTTTATCAATTTTTTAACTTTATTAAACCAGCTTTGACGAAAAAAGAGTATTCTCTTTTAAAAAAATATATTTTGCCAAGCTTGTTTCTTTTTATTTTGGGCATAATTTATGGTTTCTACACCATGCGCTTTGTGGTTCTATTTTATAGCAATGTTTCCTTGGGAATTAAAGTCGAAAGGCTTTGGGATATAGAAGAATTTTTATCGCAAATGATTTTTTTGGCCGCAGCGGTCGGGTTGCTTTTTCAGATACCCATTTTAATGGGAATTTTACTTCGTTTAAACTTAATCAAAAAAAATTTTCTTTATCTGAAAAGGAAATATGTTTATGCCTTACTTTTGATTCTGGCGGTTTTGTTACCTCCAACTGATCCTCTTTCTCTTTTAATATTAACTACTCCCCTTGTGTTTTTATTTGAAATAGGATTAAAATTTAGTTAGAAGTCTAGGAAGGAGGTGAAATCATTTTATATGTTTAATATCGGCAGAATAGAACTTATTATTGTTGCTGTGGTGCTTTTAATTATTTTTGGGCCAAAAAGAATTCCTGAATTTGCTCAAGGAATTGCCAAAGCAATCAAAGAATTCCAGAAAGCCTTCAAAGGCGTAGAAAAGAAAGAAAAATGAATCGTCTAAAAGAAGTTCTGTTACTTCTATCTGTTGCTGGACTATTTTTCCATCCTCAATTAGTCCTAGCTGGTAACGCGGATTATCAAAGATGCAAAATCAATAGCAACTGTATAATCGGCGAGTTTCTTTACAACGACAATTATCAGCCAATTACTGACGCTACCTGCACTTTAACTAGCCGTGACCCCTCGGGAGAGATTTTTCTTAATGCGGTAGACATGACTGCCGCGGCTGAAGCTGATGGTTGGTATTCTTATACTATCGACACTACTGGTCAAGCAGAAGGACTTTATCGCAGTCAAATGTGCTGTACTTCCGGAAGCGATTATCTTTGTTTAGATAAAAGTTTTTATATTGGTCCTTCTTATCTTTCGACCTTTGATGTTGCCGGGGCTGTTTGGAACGCTCAACCAACTGTCTATCAAGAACCAGATACTTTTGGAGCCAATTTACAAAATCCGGTTTTAACAGCCGGCGAAGTTTGGAATTACTCTTCAAGAACTCTTTCCAGTTTTGGTGATTTGATTTCGGAAATTTGGAATTACTCCAGTCGATCGCTGACCAGTTTTGGTACTTTAGTAGCTGACATCTGGAACAATACCACCAGAACTTTAACCGGAGCAACCTTAGACAGCGGCGAACTAGCAACAAAAAGCTTAATTGAATCTACTGCCCAAAGCGCGGTTTTGTCAATTAAAACCGCTGATGATTATGATTTGGGAGATATTATTGGTTATGTAGATACACTGGAGACTTTAGTGGGTACCGCTTCTGATACCAGTTCTTCCTCTACCCTTTTCGGGAAAATTAAGGGAGTAAAAGAAACAGTTGACCAATTAGCGACAATTGATACAAATATTGACACTTTAATCAGTAAATGGGGTAGTTATTCAGCTTCGGATATCTATGATAAAGTTAAAAATCTTTCTTCGGATATTTCCGCCATCAATACTGTTTCCAATGTCTCCTCGATTCTCTCTTTGGCGCAGAACAATGAAACCAACGTCAAAGAACTGAAAAACAAAGTCTTGGCGATGAAGGCGGTCGTTGACGTCAACCGGACACTCTTGGAAAAAGTCAGCAACCAGCCGGTTATTAAAACCTGGCTTGAAGAAGGAAGTATCATTTTCAAAACTTTAATTACCAACCCTTCAAACATCACTTCCCAGACTGTACCGCTTAAATACTATCTACCTCGAGAGGTTAAAAAGGAAAATATTATCAAAATGGATGAGGGACTTAAAGTCGATTATGACGCCAGCCAAGAAGCACTCTATGTCAATGGCGAGTTCAAATTGGGACCAAACGAAACAAAACTTGTTTCTGTAGAGGTAGAGGATATTTGGAAAATTTCCGAGGATGAAATTAACTCTTTACGAAAACAAGCTGAAGAATTGTCAAAACCCTTAAAAGGCACATCTTACTTTGCTCAAGGAACATTGGTGAAATCAGACATTGATGTTTCTTTAGATAAAATCTTGCAGATTCAAAAAGAAGCCAATACACCACAGGGAAGAATTAGAGCTTACCGGGAAGCAAAAGCAGAAATGCAGATTGTAGCCGGAAAAATGGAAACGATGAAAACCCTGGTTGCCTCTGCCGGTTCAATGGGAACCATGTTTGGCTTTATTGGTGGTGTACAGACCCTTGGGGTTTGGGGACTAATAATCGTCTTGATTGCCGGATTTGTTTTCCTAGCTCTTTATATACGAATGTTAAGCTTACAACATAATTATATCGAGAAAAGACATGGGATAAAAACCGCAGTGGTAATTGATTTCTGGCAACCGATAAGATCTCTGTTGAATAAAAAAGTATTAAGAATTGCTGTGATTACCTTTCTTACGGCAGGATTTTCTTTTTTTCTAATTAATTTCATCACGACGCGGGTAAATAAAAACAATTTACCGGCATTGATAAATACAGAAAAAGAGAAAACTAAAACACCCACTTCCACAGTGACGCCAAAACCAGAAAAAACTGAACAGGAAGAGATTCAAGTTAATGATGAGAAACAAGTTTTAGGAACAGCTACCAAAAATTCAAAGGTTAAAGTAGTCGTGCCGGAAAATGATGCTGTGAACATAAGAAAAGAGCCGTCGTTAAATTCAGAGGTAATCGGTAAATTTTGGTTAACAAGGGAGGTAGCAGTAATTTCGGAAAATGATGAATGGGTTCAAATAAAAGTTAATATCGAAAAAGATGGAACCAAATATAGTGAGGGATGGGTTAACAAAACATTTATTGAAGAATAAAGTTATGGATTTAATTGTTATTGCTTTATTAATTTCTTTATCAGCACCATTATTATTAATACCAGTAGAAAAATTTTTACCCTATCCGTATGTAATAGAAGAATTATTAAAACTAGTAATAGTTTTTCTGATATTCAAATCAGCAAAAGACAGAAAAACAGGTTTATTTAAATGGGTTATTTTTTCTGGACTTCTTTTTACCATTTCTGAAAGTATTTTTTATTTAACCAATATTTTTGCTCTGGGAAATTTTTCGCTTTTTCCACAAAGAATAATTTTTACTGGTAGTTTGCATGTAGGAACACTTTTACTTTTATATTGGGTTATTAGAAAGAATTATTTTTGGCTGATTGGTGGAATCGCTGCGTCTATTTTAATTCATTATTTTTATAATTTAAGTCTTACTTTTGGATAAACAAAATTTAACTAAAGATCTAAAACTAAGTGATTAAATCTAAAAAAGATGGATTAGAAATTTTATTGAGTGAATGATTTGCCGGTGTCTTCTGATTTTCTAAAAATATTAAAGTATTCAATAATTATTTTTATACCTTATTTTATTGACATAAGGATTGCTCCGAGGACGACGAAGATCACACCAAATGCAGATTTGATCGTCAACTTTTCACCTAGGAAAATCACGGCAAAAAGCAGAACAAAAACTATGCTCAACCGGTCTATTGAGACTACTGCCGAAGCCGGACCGTTTTTTAGGGCAAAAAAGTAAAAAAGCCAAGATAAAGCACCAGCAATTCCGGAAAGAATAATAAATAATATTGCCTTATTGCTAAAACTGTTCAGATGGTCAAATTTGCCCAAAAATAATACCACCAAAACTAGGAAAACCGCCATGACTATTGCTCTTACAGCTGTAGCCAGCGTGGTGTCAATACCGCTTATACCTAATTTGCCAAAGATAGCTACCAAAGCAGCAAAAATAGCTGAAAGTAAGGCAAAAATTATCCAAGTAGGCATATTGTTCATAATTATGACATAAAGTTTTTACCAGGCAAAGAGTGGAAAGCGCAAGGCGAGTTTTTTAATCTGGGGTTTTATTTTTTTAATCGCTTCAATATCTTTTATTTCTTTTTTGAAATTTTCTAAATAAATTTTGTATTCTTCCCTGTTTTCCGGCAGATGATAATTTTTAACTGATTTTATAACTTTAGCAATCCAATCAGCGATTTTTATCATTTCTTTTTCTTTCATACCGCGTGTCGTAACGGCCGGCGTGCCTAACCTAATACCTGAAGGATAAAAAGGTGAGGAAGGTTCACCGGGAATCGTATTTTTATTTACGGTAATACCTGCTTCTTCTAAAACATATTGGGCAAAATAACCACCACCTGCCCCAAAAATCGGTGTAAGATCAACTAAAATCATGTGATTTTCCGTACCATTGCCTACTAGTTTAAAACCTTTACTTTTTAACTCCTCTGCCAGCCTTTTGGCGTTTCTTATCACTTGTCTGGCATAGTTAGTAAACTCTGGAGACTCTGCTTCTTTTAGACATACTGCAATCGCTGAAATCACATTTTCATGTGGCCCACCCTGTAAACCGGGAAAAACTGCTTTGTTTATTTTCTCCGGAAGAAAGTTGTCTTTCTCAAGGCCTTTTTTTGTCACCATAATCATTGCTCCTCTAGGCCCCCGAAGAGTCTTATGAGTAGTAGTGGTAATAATATCTGCGTATGGAACGGGAGATTTATGAACGCCAGCTATTACCAACCCAGCTATATGAGCAATATCTGCTGCCAAATAGGCATCTACTTTCTGGGCTATTTCGGCTAATTGCTCAAAAGGAAACTCATACACATAAGCTGTTGCGCCAACCCAAATAAGCTTTGGTTTGTATTGCAAAACCAAGTTTTCAAGTTCAATAAAATCAATCCTACCGTCATCTTTTTTTACATGATAAGGGATGCTTTTGTAAAATATACCCGTTGCGCTAACATTCCATCCGTGAGTCAAATGACCACCATGAGTCAAATCCAAACCCATAATAGTATCACCAGGTTGGCAAGTAGCCATATAAACGGCTAAATTAGCAGGTGAACCAGAATATGGCTGAACATTAACATACTCCACACCAAAAAGTTTTTTTGCCCTTGAGATAGCTATTTTTTCTACCTCATCTACATATTGGTTACCTCCGTAGTAACGCTTACCCGGATAACCTTCTGAATATTTATTGGTAAGAATCGAGCCTGTCGCTTCTAGAACTGCCGGAGAAACATAATTTTCCGAGGGTATCATCTCCAAACCCTCTAACTGCCTTTCTGCCTCTCTCTTTATCCATTGAGCTATCTCCTTATCTATCTTTTCTATATGCAAAATTGGTAGCATTTAAACCTCCTTTTATTTTCTATTCACACAGGCAGAAATGAATTCCAAAAATAAGGGGTGAGGATTAAGCGGTCTTGCCTTAAACTCCGGATGGAACTGTGTTCCAAGAAAGAAAGGATGCTCTGGAAGCTCTATCGCCTCAACCAACATTCCATCAGGTGAAACCCCTGAAAAAACCATTCCTTTTGCTTCAAACGTCTTTCTATAATCGTTGTTAAATTCATAACGATGACGGTGACGCTCAAAAACTTCTGGTAGTTTATAAATCGTGTTTACACCTTGGTCAATCCATTTCTTGTAAGCTTTATTGATCACTGAACCGTCTTTTAACACACACGGCCAAGCTCCTAAACGCATGGTGGCACCATATTGTCTTTTAGCTAGATACTCCTTTTGGTTCGGCATAATATGTATTACAGGATATTTTGTGTTTGGATCAACTTCCTCTGTATGAGCACCTTCCAAACCGCAAACGTTTCTTGCAAATTCGATTACCGCAACCTGCATCCCGAAGCAAAGACCCAAATATGGTATTTTATTTCTTCTAGCAAAACCTGCAGTGGCGATTTTCCCCTCGATGCCACGACTTCCCCATCCCTGTGGAACGATTAAACCATCAAAATCGCTCAAGATCTTTTCTTCACCCTTTTTTTCTATGTCTACAGAATCAATCCAGAAAATCTCTGGCTTTATTCCCTGCCACCAACAGGCTTGTTTGACCGCTTCCATCACGCAAACATAGGAATCTTCTAGCGAAAAATCACCACTTCGAAAATACTTTCCGATAATACCTATCTTCAACTGTTTCTTAGCAGTACTAATCTTTTGATTGAATTCCTTCCATTTGGTTAAATCACCTGTTTTTCTTATAAGTCCCAATTTGCTTAAAATTCTATCTGTTATTCCCTGTTTTTCCAGATATTCTGGCACTTGGTATATTGAGGGTAAATCCGGATTTGAAAAAATATCTTCAATATCTACTGAACAAAACGTGGCTATTTTTTCTTTGCGTGTTTTATCTATCTCCTTGACAGCTCGACCAATAATGATGTCAGGCTGTATACCAGCCATATGAAGAAGTTGTACTGAAGTCTGTACTGGTTTTGACTTAAGCTCTCCAAGAGATGGAGGAAGAGGAAGGTAAGCCACATGAATATTAAGAACATCATTTCTATTTTTTAAAGCCAGCTCTCTTGCCGCCTCAAGAAACATGGCGTTTTGATATTCACCAACAGTTCCCCCAATTTCTAAAATAATAAAATCTGCCTTATTTTTTTCTGCTAGAAGTTTAAGCCTTCTTATAATTTCACGGGGAATATGAGGAATCGTCTCCACGCAAATGCCATTGTATTCCAACCTTCTTTCTCTCTCAATTACAGAAAGATACACTTGGCCGGCAGTCATATAATTAAGCTTCGAAAGGTCTTCATTCATAAACCGCTCATAGTGCCCCAAATCTTGATCCGTTTCAAGGCCATCTTCTGTCACAAACGTCTCACCGTGAATAACAGGATTCATAGTCCCAGCATCATGATTGAGATATGGATCAGCTTTGATAGGAGAAACTTTGTATCCTGCACTTTTAAGAAGTAGGGCAATTGAGGCAGCGGTTATCCCTTTACCAAGCCCCGAAATTACACCACCCGAAACAAAGATGTATTTAGTCGGCATGTTATAAGTTAACAAAAAAGAGAAGGCTATGTCAACGGGGAATAACTTTTTGGGCTAAATAGTCTTTCCCTTTACCTACTGTTGTATTTACTGGTACCCCCTTTTTACACAAAGGACAACTTGCACTATCCCAAGATTGCATTTTAACTTGGGCTAACGCAGTAAACGGAGCGCCAATTGATTTTGAATTAATATTTTCCGGATCTCGATTGACTAAAACGCATACCGAAATTACTTTCCCACCTGCATTTCTAACGCTTTTGATAACTTTTATTACCGATCCACCAGTGGTTGTAATGTCTTCTATAATCAATACGTTTTTACCCTTCACAAATTTATCATAACCTCTACGAAAAACTTGATTGTTTTCTCCGGGCATCGATGAATCTGGTATTTTTTCTGTATACAAAGCAAGAATTTCTTTACCAGATAATTCTGATAAATAATAAGCTACCCATTGAGACAATATAATCCCTCCCAAGGCTGGAGCCACCACCAGATCAATCCTTTTGTCTTTAAATCTTTTGGCGATCTCCCGACAAATTTTTGCCACCTCCTTAGTGTGGGGATAAATGGCGTCTTTGTTTAGGTACGCCTCACCATGCCTGCCTGATGTATAGACAATATGACTCCCTGTTATGTAGCCACCGGTTTTTTTAAAAATCTGAAGTAGTTCTTCTCCTGTCATACTTTTTTCCTGTATTGATTTATCAAATCTTTTAATTTTAAAGTTTCTTCTCTCGCTTTTTGAGCAAAATCAGCATCCCTTGAAACAAAAATAATACCGCGAGATGAATTGATAATGGCATTAAGTCCGTTCTGATCAACGCCTGCCGTAACTATCTTTTCCACATCTCCTCCTTGGGCACCAATTCCTGGAATTAGAATGGGCAGATCACTTACAATATGTCGCACAATCTCTAGTTCTTTAGGGTAGGTAGCGCCAACCACTAATCCACAGTTACCGTTATAATTCCATTCTTTAGCAACTTTCTCCGCAACCACCTGATAGAGCGGCCTGCCGTCTGCTTTAAGATCTTGAAATTCACCCGCTCCGGGATTTGATGTCCTACAAAGAATAATCGCTCCCTTATCAGCTTGATCAAGAAATGGTTTAAGCGCTTCTTTACCAAGATATGGATGCAGCGTGATAGCATCTGCACCTAGGAAATCATAGGCAAATTTCACATAACATTCATTGGTGCTACCGATATCTGCTCGCTTGGCGTCAAGAATAATAACTATTTCTGGGTATGTGTCTTGGAGGTAATGGATAGTTTTTTTAAGGGCTTTTATACCATCCTTACCTTGTGCTTCATAAAAAGCACTGTTTGGTTTATAAGCACAAACTAAATCAGATGTTGCGTCAATTATTGCCTTATTAAAAGCAAACATCACTTCTTCTATATCACTTTCTTTCTGCTTAAGATGTTCTGGAATTTTACTTAAATCAGTGTCTAATCCTACACAAACCAATGAATTATTATTTTTTGTAATATTTTGTAATTTTGATCTGAAATCCATATGATTTATTTTTTATATTTTTCTCTTCTTATTAATCCATAATCCTAACTCTCGTGCGCCGCCCCCACTAGTTCTTTCAAATTTTTAATTCCGTTTTTGTCCATATATTCACTAACTCCTTGCTTCAACTCCTCATAGATCTTCATTCCTTTCATATAAGTAGCTGTCCCTACGCCTACCAATGTCGCTCCAGCCATCATCATTTCTATCACGTCTTGCCATTTACTCACTCCGCCCATACCAATAATAGGAATCTTTACTTCTTCATATATTTCATAGACACAACGCACTGCAATTGGTAAAATTCCCGGTCCAGATACTCCACCTTTTTTAGCTCCAAGAATTGGTTTTCTTTTATTGATATCAATAATCATACCAGGTCCTACGGTATTTATAGCAACAATCCCATCGGCTCCCGCCTCTTCACATTCTTTAGCTACTTCAGCGATATTAGGTACGTTTGGCGACAATTTTGCTAAAATAGGAATATTAGAAGATATTTTTTTAACCTGTTTAACTACTTGGTTAGCCGTTTGGTAACCTACACCTAGAGGTTTACCAAATTCATTTTCTACATTGGGACACGAGAGATTAAGCTCGATGAAATGCGGTCTAAGAGGTACAATTTTTTCAACTAGATAAAGGAATTCTTTTATTTTTGTCGAGAAAAGACTGACAATGATGGGTATGTCTTTATCTTTATTTTCCTCCAAAAATTTTGCTATTTCTTTACTCCCCTCTTCTATACCAGCGTTTCTAAGACCAACAGAATTTATTATCCCACAGTCATATTTCCAAACTCGTGGCAAGGGATTTCCTTCCCTCCTTTCATACGTTAAAGATTTTAAAGTCACGCCTCCTACTCCAGCTTCAATCGCTCTATTATGTTCATAAATTTCAGTGATTATACCAGAAGGAAGAATTAAGGGGTTAGGAAAAGTCACCCCACAAAATTCTGTTTTTAAATCGGCCATATAATCTTTTTCTTATAACAAATAAATAACTAAATCTCAATCTATCAAAATATTTTTACCGAATCCTTCTTTAACCAATATTTTTCCGTCGGAAAAAACTTTTTTTCCGTGAAGATAGACATTCTTTACCCTCCCCTTCACTTTCCATCCGGCAAATGGACTCCAACCACACTTTGTTTTAAGATTTTTGTTATCAATAACATATTCTTCCTCCATATCCACTTCAACATAAGCATCAATACCCTGCTGGAAATCAAATATCTTTTGAGGGTTAATATTGGTTAATCTTATCAAATCATCAATTGTCATTCTTTCTTCATAAATAGCCTCTAATAACAAAGGTAACATTGTTTCTAAACCCGGCACTCCGCTTGGAGGATTAGCTCCTTCTTTATCGAAAGTTGTATGTGGCGCATGATCGGAAGCTATACAATCAATTTTGTCGAGATTTCTCCATAAAAACTCTCTATCTTCTTTAGCTGCTAAAGCAGGCTTAACCATTCCGAAACCACCCAAGATTTTGAAATGCTCTCTGGTTAAAAAAAGATGATGTGGTGTGACATCACAAGTTAAAGGCAGTTTGCCTTTCTTCGCTATAAGAATCTTTTCCAAATCCTCTTTTGTCGCTACGTGGGTAATGTGGATTTTATTACCAGTTTTACCACAAAGATCAATGGCTAAATCTACTTTTTCTTTCTCTGCATGCAACACGATAACTTTATTTTTAGGCCAAAATTGAAAAATCTTTTCTACTAAATCTTCATCCTCAATAAATAATTTCCCCGTAGTCATATTAAGATAAATCTTCAAACCAACCACCTTATCGACCACCTTTTCAAATTGTTCCATATTTTTCCCGTCTGTACCAAAATATAATCCGAAGTCACAAACGGCCTTCTCCTTAACTATCTCTGTTTTCTCCAGCAAATGTTCATACGTAGTAATCGGTTTTGAATTGTTTGGCATATCAAAAATTGTTGTTACTCCGCCGGCAATAGCCGCTGAAGTTCCGGTAAAAAAATCCTCCTTATCTGTTTGTCCAGGATCACGAAAATGGGTGTGGATATCTATAAGACCAGGCAGCCGGAGAAATTTATTCATTATTGCTTATTTAATATCAAATCCAAAAGCGCCATTCTTAAATACATACCATTTCGCATTTGTTCACGAAAATATAAAGCCCGTTCGTCATTATCCACTTCAGAAGCTATCTCTGTAACCCTCGGTAAAGGATGCATAATAACTGCATTTTTCCTTAACCCTTCCAAAGTTTTTTCATCTAAAACATAGACATTTTTCACTTTTTCATAATCAGAAAGATTCTCAAATCTTTCTTTTTGTACGCGAGTCATATAAACTATATCTAATTGTGCAATTACCTTTTCCAACTTTTCTACTTCCTCAAAATCTCCACCTTCATTTTTGATCCTTCTATTGATTTCTTCAGGCATACGTAAACTTTGGGGAGAAATAAAAATAAATTTTTTAACTCCGAGTCTAACTAAAACTTGAGCTAAAGAATGAACTGTTCTGCCATAAAGTAAATCTCCTACTAAACCTACTGTAAGATCTTCAAACTTAGCGAAATGTTTACTTATGGTATAGGCGTCAAGAAGCGCTTGTGTCGGATGTTCACCACTGCCATCACCAGCGTTGATTACTGGAACTGTGGCGTATTTTTCTATTTTTTCTGCAGAACCTATTTCGTTATGGCGCATTACGATAATATCTGCATAAGAAGAAAAAACTCTGGCCGTATCCTCCAAAGTTTCTCCTTTATCTACAGATGTATTTCTCATACCGTTTAGAGGAATCACCCCTCCACCTAATCTTTGCATGGCTGTAATAAATGAAGAAAAAGTGCGAGAAGAGGGCTCATAAAATAAAGCGGCCATAATCTTTCCTTTTAGTCTCTCGTCTCCACCTCTTTTTTTTACTAAACTGACCATTTCGTCCGTTTTGGAAAAAAGATAAAAAATGTCATCCCGTGTAAGAAATCCCACTTTTACCAAACTTTTCCTGTAAAAATTATTTTTCATTTTACTTTTGCTTTTTGATTCTTGCTAAGTATTCATCCCACGATTTTATTTGTAGCATGTCAAGATCATACTTGGCAAGCGTCTGTACGAAAAGATTGGCAATTGTTGCTTTGGTAAAAAGAGGAATATTGGTGTCAACCGCTGCTCTGCGGATAAGGTAACCGTCTGTCACCTCTCTAGTCAATTCCTTTATACCTAAATCACTCCGGTCGCTCAAATTAATTACAAAACTCACTTTTCTCTCATGAATAAGATCTACAACATTTGGTCTTTTGCCTTCGTGAACCTTATAGATGAACTTTGAGGGGATCCTATATGTTTTAAGCAGGTCATGAGTGTTACAAGTAGCATAAATAGTATACCCTAACTTTTTTAAAATCTCTGCTGCTAATAATAATTTTTGCTTATTTTCATCGCCTCCTAGCGATAAAAGAACACTTTTTTCTTTAAGCGAGAAACCTGTTGAAAGAATCGATTTGAAATAAGCCTCATAAATATCATCTCCAAAACAAGCCACTTCACCTGTTGAAGCCATCTCGACACGCAAAACTGGATCCGCCTGCCGAAGTCTAGTGAAGGAAAAATGAGGCGCTTTTACGCCATAAAAAGGGGGCCGCTTTAGTTTTACAGCCGCCACTTTTTTACCTAAAAGAATTTTTGTAGCCAGTTCAATAAAATTTATTCCTAAAACTTTTGAAACAAAGGGGAAACTTCTTGAAGCACGCAGATTTGCCTCAATTACTAAAACCTCTATAGAGAACTGTCCAGTTTCATTTACTAGAAATTGAATATTAAAAGGTCCGTTGATTTTAAGTTTACCGGCAATTTTTCCGGCTATTTTCTTTATCATATCTATCGTAAAACTGTTTAGGGAAAATGACGGCAACACTAAAGTGGCGTCACCAGAATGTACTCCCGCATGTTCCACATGTTCAGAGATGGCAAAAGCTTTTATTTGTCCGTTTTGCGCTACTGCATCGTAGTCAACCTCTTTCGCTCCACGAATAAATTTAGAGATTACCATTGGGTACTCGGGGTTAATAATTAAATTTGCCTGATCTAAGAAATTTGCTAATACTTTTTCTGAATAAGCGACAAACATTGCCCGGCCGGAAAGTACATAAGATGGTCTTACTAAAACCGGATAGCCTATCGTATTGGCAAACGAAAGGGCTTTCTCCTTATTCTCTAGCCTCCGCCAAATAGGCTGTCGAATTTTAAGATCATCCAAAAGAGCAGAAAATTTTTCACGGTCCTCTACCTGATCAATCACAGAGGGGTTACTGCCTAAAAATCTCACTTTTTGTTCGGCTAACTTTGGCGCCAAAGTATTAGGTATCTGTCCACCCATAGAAACAATTATCGGGCAGTCTTCAAACTCTATTATGTCTAAAACACGCTCTAGAGTCAGTTCTTCAAAATACAGCTTGTCAGAAATATCATAGTCTGTAGAAACGGTTTCCGGATTGCAATTAATCATAATCGGAGAAAAACCCAATTTTTTGGCAGTAAGGACGCTATTTACCGCACACCAATCAAATTCAACTGATGATCCTATCTGATATGTTCCGCCGCCAATTATTCCTATCTGTTTTTGTTTCCTTTCTTTAATATCATGTTCTTTACGATGGTAGGAAAAGTAAAGATAGTTAGTTTTTGCCGGAAATTCTCCAGCCAAAGTATCTATCTGACACGCCTTCGGCAGTATACCGTATTTTTTTCTGAGTGATCTTACCTCCTGCCAAGAAAGATTGTAAAGCTCTCCTATCTGTTGATCCGAAAAACCCATTTTTTTTGCTTCTTCAAGCATTGAAGGAGTTATTTTACCGCATTCTCCATCCTTAAGCATCTTTTTATAAAAACAAACAATCCTTTGTATTTTTTCAATAAACCAGCAATCGATACCGGTTTTTTTGTAAATTTCCTCTTTACTCTGACCATAAAAAAGATTGTAGGCGATATTATATGGTCGGGAAGGAGTTGGATCTATACTTTTATAGGTAATTGGTTTTCCTTTATTTTTTTCTACCTCTTTTCTATCCAATTCATCAGAAATTACCCCTTCATAATCAATTCCTAGAGAACGAATAGCTTTTTGGAAAGCCTCTTCAAATGTCCTTCCTATAGCCATCACTTCACCAACGCTTTGCATTTCACTTCCCAATGTTTCATTTATATCCCTAAATTTCAAAAAATCCCACCGGGGGATTTTCACTACTATATAATCTAAGGCGGGCTCAAAGAAAGCACAGGTGGCGCGTGTAACCTGATTCTGAAGTTCTGATAAAGAGTAGCCTAAAGCAAGCTTTGCAGCAATATAGGCAAGAGGATAACCTGTAGCTTTTGAAGCCAGCGCACTTGATCTTGAAAGTCTAGCATTTACCTCAATTATTCTGTAATCGCCATTTTTAGGATTTAAGGCAAACTGTATATTGCATTCACCAACCACAGGTAAAGACTTCACTACTTTTATGCTTATTTCTCTCAAAAAATGATACTCATAGTTTGTCAAAGTTTGTGAGGGTGCCACCACGATTGACTCACCAGTATGGATACCCATGGGATCAAAATTCTCCATGTTGCAAACAGTAATTGTATTATCATAGCTATCTCTAACTACTTCATACTCTATTTCCTTCCAGTGATTAAGATACTCTTCAACTAGAATCTGGGGAGTCAAACTTAAAGCTTTTTCTGCTATCACCAATAACTCCCCAAAACTATGTGCTATTCCTGACCCCAATCCTCCAAGAGAAAAACCGGCACGAACAATAACCGGGTAATTTATTTTATTTTTTAATCTTTCTAAATCAGCAAGTGTTCTACATAAATCACTTTTAGGCACTTTCAAACCCAGTTCCTCTATCGCTTTTCTGAAAATTAGTCTATCTTCCGTCTTTTTTATGGCAGAAACTGGAGTACCCAAAACTTCTACTTTGTATTTTTTAAAAATGCCTTTGTCATAAAGATCTATTCCGCAATTTAAAGCTGTTTGCCCGCCAAAAGCTAGAAGAATTCCCTCTGGTCTCTCTTTGGCAATTATCTTTTCGACGAAATATGGAGTAACGGGTAAAAAGTAAACTTTATGGACAAATTCCTGTGACGTCTGGATTGTAGCTATATTTGGATTAACCAGAATAACTTTTATTCCTTCTTCTTTGAGAGCTTTTGCTGCTTGTGATCCAGAATAATCAAACTCTCCAGCCTCACCAATTTTTAGAGCACCGGAACCCAAAAGCAGAACTTTTTTCAACTTTTTCTTAACCATTTTTTTGCCTCGTGAATAAAATACTCAAATATCCACGCTGTATCTGTTGGCCCAGGAGCAGCTTCAGGATGAAATTGGGAACTCATAAAAGGTAGTTTTTCGTGTCTGATTCCTTCATTAGTAGAATCGTTAAGATTGGTAAACCAAGGCCGAAAACCTAGAGGAAGAGTTTTTGCTTCTACGGTAAAACCGTGATTTTGGGCTGTAATAAAACACCTTCTAGTAAACTCATCAACTACTGGCTGGTTCTGGCTACGGTGACCATATTTAAGTTTATATGTATCCGCTCCGGCCGCTAATGCCAAGATTTGATTTCCTAGACAAATTCCCAAAACAGGAATTTTTCTTAAAATTGCCTCTTTAACTATTGCTATTGTCTCTTTTACCATCTTTGGGTCTCCTGGTCCATTACTAATCATCAAGGCATCAAATTCTATTATATTGTTTTTTCCAAAGACATCATAATTCCATGGTACTCTGACAACGGTTACATTATGCCTAAGAAGTAGTCTTATCTGGTTAAACTTAAGACCACAATCAAGAACTAAAATACGTAATTTACCTTTTCCATAAATGATCGGTTTTTTGCAGCTTACCTTAGCAACTAAATTATCAAGGTTTATGTCGTAAAAATTGATCCGCCTCGTCGGCGGATCAGAAAAGGTCAAAAGTGCCTTCATTACCCCTTTCTCTCTAATAATTTTAGTGAGAGTACGGGTATCCACACCGGAAAGAGCCGGTATACCCTCTTCTTTAAGCCAATTACCAAGTGTCATTCTGGCTTGCCAATGAGCAATATTCTCTTCATAAGAAGAAACAATTAAACCCCGTATCTGAATCTTATCTGATTCCCAATTTCCCAAAATGTTTTCTGAAGTATTCCTAGGAGGAACACCGTAATTGCCTATTAATGGATATGTGGTTACTAGGATTTGGCCAAAATAAGAAGGATCGGTAAAACTTTCCGGGTAACCCATCATTCCTGTATTGAAAACAACTTCACCGCTTACATCTTTTTTCTTCCCAAAAGAAATACCTTCAAATACACTTCCGTCTTCTAAAATTAAATATCCTTTATTTCCAGTCATGGCTGTTTTCCCTGCTTTTGAAATTATATTCTACTGAATTTAACAAAACTTTACAAGGAAATTATACGGGGGGGTGCCCGACGGTACCACGTCGACGGCGTAAAACTTTTAAGGCGATAACCGACCTTTTAAATAATGATTGTGCTTCTAAAAGTGCTGCTCCTTCCGGTTTAGCAGATAAAGCATCTTCTGCTCTCTTTTTCGCGGCTAGCACCTCTTCTTCATTCAATTCATCTGCATGATAAGCTTCGGTTACCAATATGATCACTTTATCTTTTGTAATTTCCATAAACCCTCCGCCGATTGCCAGATAAATTTCTTCATTTGATTTGGAAATTTTGATTTCTCCCTCAACCAATCGGGTAAAAAGCGGCACATGATGAGGTAAGACACCAATAATACCCGTACTTGTTGACGCTGTTACCATTTCTATTTGATCAGAAAAGGCTATCTTTTTTGGGGTAATAATTTCAAGAAGAAAAGAAGACATCTTATTTTACCTCATCAATTGAACCTATCATATAGAATAACTGCTCAGGTTTATTATCGTGTTTTCCCTCAAGTATTTCCTTAAAACCTCTAATTGTTTCCTCAAGTGGAACATATTTTCCTTCTTTCGAAGTAAAAGCTTCCGCTACAAACATCGGCTGAGAGAAAAACTTTTGTATTTTACGGGCTCTTGAAACGGTTATTTTATCTTCATCGGAAAGCTCCTCCATACCTAAAATAGCAATAATATCCTGAAGATCTTTATATCTTTGCAATACCTTCTGGACTCCTCTGGCCACTTCGTAATGTTCCTCACCTACTATTTCTGGTGCTAAAATTCGCGAGGTAGAAGCCAAAGGATCAACTGCAGGATAAAGCCCTTGGTCGGAAATCGATCTTTCCAAGGATATAGAGGCATCAAGATGAGCAAAAGTTGCAACAGGTGCCGGATCAGTATAGTCATCTGCTGGTACATATACCGCTTGGACAGAAGTTATAGAACCCTTTTTAGTCGAAGTAATCCTTTCTTGCAGCTGACTCATCTCGGAAGCTAAGGTTGGTTGATAACCCACGGCAGAAGGAATCTTTCCTAAAAGTGCAGAAACTTCACTTCCCGCTTGGGCAAAACGGAAGATGTTATCTATAAAAAGAAGTACGTCTTGTCCCTCCTCATCGCGAAAATACTCTGCCATCGTCAAACCAGCTAAAGCTACCCGAAGTCTACTACCGGGAGGTTCATTCATTTGACCAAAAACCAAAGCAGTTTTCTCAATCACTCCCGAAGCCTTCATCTCCAACCAGAGATCATTTCCTTCTCTTGATCTTTCACCCACTCCTGTAAAAACAGAAACTCCACCATGGACAGTAGCAACATTTCTAATAAGCTCTTGAATAAGAACAGTTTTTCCCACTCCAGCCCCGCCGAAAACAGCTACTTTCCCTCCTTTTACAAATGGAGCAATCAAATCTATTACCTTTAAACCTGTCTCCAAAATCTCTGCTTTTACCTCCTGTGCGGTTAAATTAGGTGAATGGCGGTGAATAGGATAGTATTTTTTTACTTTAGGCTCTGGTCCCTCATCAATAACCTCACCCACAACATTAAAAACTCTTCCCAAGGTTTCCTTACCAACTGGTACTAAAATTGGGTTTCCAGTATCAACAACCTCTTGACCACGAGTAAGTCCATCTGTCGGACCCAAAGCAATTGCTCTAACTTTATTTTCTCCCAAATGGGCGGCTACCTCAAGAATAAGTTTTTTGCTCCGAACAAACTTTGAATCCACTTCTAAAGCGTTATAAAGCGCTGGTACTTGACCGTCTGGAAAAGAAACATCAACTACTGCCCCGATTATTTGTGTTATTTTACCATTATTAGTTTTAGTGTTAGTATTTTTTTTCATATTATTCGATGGCGAGTCTGGCAGTTACCATATCGGCAATTTCATAAGTAATTTTTTCCTGCCTAATCTTGTTAAAAATAAGCGTCAGATCAGAAAGAAGATCACCTGCAGCTTCGGTAGCGTTCTTCATGGCAATCATCCTGGCACTCTGCTCTGAAGCTTCAGATTCGTAGATTGCGCTTCTTACCTGATTCTCTAGATAATGAGGTAAAAGGCTATCTAAAACCTCATCTACTGAAGGTTCGATAATAAATTCAGAAATTTGCTCCAGATCTTTACGAGTCTCATCCTCGCTCTTCTCAAAAGTGCTAATAGGTAAAATCATTTTTTTCGTCGGTGTTTGTTTCAAGGCGTTTATAAAAGAATTAAAATAAAGATGTACCTCTTTATATATGTTACCTATAAATCCGTCAATGATAATTTTTGTAATCGCTGGTACGTTTTCATCAAATGGGGTCTTCTCTGAAAAATCAGCAATTAGACTTTTTCCGGTTTTGACTACAAAATTCTGACCCTTTTTCCCTATGGTAAGGTAGTCAATAGCGGCATCTACCGGAAGGGTATTTTGACAAAAACGGAAAAGATTAGTGTTTAAAGCACCACAAAGTCCTTTATTTGTAGAAATCAAAACTATTAAAATCTTTCCTCTAGTATCCCCTTTTGAAAGTAATGGATGGATTCTTTTATCGGTGTGACTAGCTAATTCTTTAGTCATCTGAAATATCTTATCAGCGTATGGTTTACCAAAAATTGCTGCTTCTTGGGCCTTTTTCATTTTGGAAGCAGCTACCATTTCCATTGCCCGAGTGATTTGGGCTATGTTTTCTGCTGATTTTATTCTTCTTTTGATTAATTTTATACTTGCCATAAATTTAGAAAGTCTTTTTGAAATCTTCTGTCGCCTTTTTTAATTTATCCATAACTTGATCTGTTATCTTACCATCCTTCTTAATCTGATTTATAAGTTTCAAATGTACAGTTTCCATATACTCGAGATATTTTGTCTCAAATTCTGCTATTCGAGAAATTGGAATATCATCAAGATATCCGTAAGTACCTGCAAAAATAAGGATAACCTGTTTGAAAACTGGAAGTGGCACAAACTGCTTTTGTTTGAGAAGCTCAACCATTCTTCCACCTCGCTCAAGTTGCATACGAGTAGCTTGATCAAGATCCGTAGCAAACTGAGCAAAGGCTGCTAATGAACGGTACTGTGCTAAATCAAGTCTCAATTTTCCCGCTACTTGCTTCATTGCCTTAATCTGCGCCGCTCCCCCCACACGTGAAACAGAAAGTCCTACGTTTATTGCCGGTCGGACACCTGCATAAAAAAGATCAGACTCAAGATATATTTGTCCATCGGTAATTGAAATTACATTAGTCGGGATATAAGCAGAAAGATCACCTGCCTGTGTCTCAATAATCGGAAGAGCCGTAAGCGAACCACCACCAGCTTTATCAGATAATTTACATGCTCTCTCTAATAACCGGCTATGAAGATAAAAGACATCACCAGGATAAGCTTCGCGTCCTGAAGGCCTCCGTAAAACTAAAGAAATCTGCCTATATGCCCAAGCATGTTTTGTAAGATCGTCATAAATTACCAAAGCATCTTTACCTTTATCCATAAAATATTCACCAATAGCACAACCGGTATAAGGAGCAATGTATTGTAATGAAGCAGGATCAGAAGCGTTAGCAGCTATAATAATCGTATAATCCATCGCTCCTTTTTTTTGTAAAATATCAATAATTTGTGCAATTCTTGAGGTTTTCTGGCCAATTGCTACATAGATACAAATAACGTCTTCAGACTTTTGATTTAGAATCGTATCAATAGCAATAGCTGTTTTTCCAGTCGCGCGGTCACCAATAATAAGCTCTCTTTGTCCCCTACCTATGGGTATCATACTGTCTATCGCCTTTATTCCTGTTTGTAAAGGAGTATTTACCGGTTGTCTTTTAACCACTCCCGGTGCAATTTTTTCTATCGGATAAAAAGTCTTTGTTTCTATTCCTCCTTTTCCATCCAGAGGATTACCTAGAGGATCAATTACTCTTCCCAACAATTTTTCGCTTACGCCTATAGACAAAAGTCTGCCCGTACTTTTCACCAAATCGCCCTCATGAATCTTAAGGTAATCTCCCAAAACTATTGCGCCAACTTCTTCCTCCTCAAGGTTGATCGCTACTCCCCAAATAGCTCCGGGAAACTCTATCATCTCTGAATAAGAAACATTAGCAAGTCCGCCTATTTTTGCCACCCCATCGGCAATTGTCTTGACTCTGCCCGTAAATCCTGCTTCTACCTTAGAAGTATAGATTTTTAGCTTTTTAACTAAATCTTTGGCTATATCAACAGAAGATATTGTCTTTGCCATAACTTTATGAAAGCAGTGTCCTTTTCAAATTTTGTAAGTCCCGAAGAAGCGTGGTGTCCAAAAACCAATCACCAACTTGTACTGTAAAACCTCCAATCAGTTTCTTATCAACTTTATTTACAACCGGTAAATTTACATGCAAAATCTTCTGCATTATTTTTCTTAAAGTTTCCTTCTCGTTATTTGTTAACGCGAGATAACTTGTCACGATTATCTCTTTTGCTGTCTTTGAATCTTTAAAAAGATCAGCTAAACTATCTACTAACTCCGGAAGTAATGTTGTTTGTTTTGTCTCGTAAAGATAATCCAAAAGTCCCTGAACAACTACTTTTGTTCTTTTTGTGTTTTTCTTCATAAAAATTTAGAGTGATAATTTAGCAATTTCCTTAAGCTTTTTTTCTATAATATTCCGATGGTCTTTTTCTGATAAAACCTCACTTATAATTTTTTCTGCCATAGCTCCTGCTATTTCTACTGTCTGCTTTTTTAACTTTTTCTCAAGTTCCTCCCTCTCAATCTCTATTTCTTTTTTACTTTTGGCTACAATGGCAGCCGCTTCTGCTTCCGCTTTTTTAATAAGCTCCGCTTCTACCTGTTTTGCCGCCTTTTTCGCTTCCTCAATAATTTTTTTACCTTCAGCTCTTGCTTTATCAATTATCTCGAGTCTTTTCTGTTCGTTTGCCTCTAATTCCTTTTTCAACTTCTCATTAAGCTCTAAGTTTTCTTCAATTTTTCTCTTCCGCTCTTCAAGGATTTTTAATATGGGCTTATACAAAAACTTTGTCAAAATCACCACCATGATGGCAAAGTTTATAAGCTGCGTTATCAACGATACTGGTTGGATACCAAGATTTTCCATAAAATCTGATAAATGGTTTCCCTTTAAAAAATAAGGTAGATTACGTGAATTTGATAATTAAAGCTATCACCAAAGCATAAATAGCAATAGCTTCAGCAAACGCCATTGCCAAAATCATGTTAGTTCTAACCTTATTTTCAGCTTCTGGATTTCTTCCAATCGCCTCCATTGCTTTGGAAGCCAAAAGCCCAATACCTAGTCCTGGACCAACAGCACCAAATCCGATAGCTAAAGCTGTTGCTAATGCTTTTATACCTTCACTTTCCATTTATCATTCACCTCCTTTAGAAGGTTTTATAATATTAATAAATTTAGGGTTCCCTTAAATCTTCAACCAAACACCTCTTGCGGCGGTTATATAAATAATACCAAAAGCCACAAGATAAGCTAAAGGCAGATAAACTTTTAAATAATTATCAAATAATTAATGTTCTATTTTTGCTGTAGCAAGAGACAAAAATACTGCCGTAAGCATAGAAAAAACAAGCGCCTGTATAAAACCTACAAAAAGCTCTAAACCCATAAATGGAATCGGCGCAATTAATGGCATAAGAAAAGCTATTACAGTAAGTAAAACTTCTCCGGCAAATATATTTCCAAACAGCCTAAACGAAAAAGATAATATTTTTGCAAACTCCAATATTAACTCCAAAATCCCAACAAAAAAATAGACTGGGTTTTTAAAATTAAAAAATCTTCCAACGTAGTCCATCCCTAGAGTTTTAAGCCCAAAATACTGAATTGTAGCGACCGAAATAATCGCTAAAGCAAGAGTAGTATTTATATCTGCGGATCCAGCTCTAAATAAAGGTACGAAAACTTTGTGTCCCTCCTCTATCTCATTTATACCTATTGTTCCCACTCCTGGTACTAAACCAAACCAATTTAAAAAGATTATAAAAATAAAAAGAGTACCCAAAAGCGGAAAAAAAGTTTTTGTCTTTTCCTTGGTAACGGTCTCAAAAAAATTATATATTCCTCCAATAAGCATTTCTGCAATTATTTGTATTCCGGAAGGAACAAGAGAAATTTTTCTGGAAACAATTAGTGAAAAAAATATTAGTAAAGCCATTACCAGCCAAGTGGTTAAAGTAGAGTTAGTTATTGGTAACCCTAAAATCGAAAAAACTCTTTCCGCTTTAAGTGAAATATGTACTCCTTCCATATTTCTAGTCAAGATCCTTTATCAATTTATAGATGTAATAAAAGGCAGCAATAATTCCAAGAAAAAGGAAAGAGAGGGTACATTTCGGGGTTGTTCCTAATTTGCTGTCAAGATAAAACCCCAAGAGTGCACCCCCTGCTATAGGAACAGCAATTGCAAACCCCATTTCCATCGCCACATTCATCCCACTTAAAAACTTTTGCCTTTCTTTCCTCTCGCTTTGCTCTTCCTTTTTTTCCGACGAAATTACTGTTCCGTTATCCAGATTTAGTAGTTTAATTTCCTTCTTTTGTTTCATTTTAATTTAGCTGTACTGTCTTAGTCAATATGCATCTATTACATATCTTTATAGAACGCAGTGAAAACATCTTTTGATATTCAATAAACTTATGAACCAAAAATTTTGGCATCATCAACCAAGATATTTATTCTATCTTCTTTTTCACTTATTTTGCCCTTTACCAAAATTACCTTATCCACAAACCAAACATTTTTTGTTCTCTCATAAACCGAAGGAAAAACTACTAGTTCAATACTTCCACTAAAATCATCAATCTTCACGAAAGCCATCTCATTATTGCCGTTTTTAGTAATGATTTTCTTAACCTGTGTAATAATTCCTCCAATAATTACTGTAGATCTAGCCGCAGAAAGAGAGCTTATTTTGTGAGTAATCTTTTTTTCAAGTAAACTTATTACAGGTGTTAGGGGATGTTCTGTAAGATAAAAACCTAAAAACTCTTTTTCAAATAGAAGAAGCTCTTGTTTTGAAAGTTCTTCCACTTCAGGTAAGTTATCTTCTATAGATTCTTCCTGATTGTCTAAATCAAAAAGACTTACTTGACGATCATCTTTTTTTCCTTTTCTAGCATGTATTCTGTCAACAATTTCTGAATATGCAGCAAGAAGCGCCGCTCTTTTACCAAAACGATCCATTGCGCCTGCTTTTATTAAACTTTCCAATGTTTTTCTGGTAACCTTTGAAAGATCAACTCTTTTTACAAAGTCAGTAAAAGAATTGAATTTCCCTCCGTCTCTTCTAGCCTTCAGTATTACCTCTATTGCTGCCGTACCCACATTTTTAATTGCTGAAAGACCAAAACGTATTTTTCCGTCTTCAATTGTAAATTCAACATCAGAAAAATTTATATCCGGGGGCAATAAATCAATTTTCATCCTTCTGCACTCAAGGATTGCCTGTGCGATTTTCTCATCGCGAACTGGACCTGAAGCACCCCTACTTTCTGCCGTCAAAACGGCAGTCATGAACTCCACTGGATACTTTGCCTTCATAAAGGCGGTTTGGTAGGCAATCATTGCATAAGAGGCGGAGTGTGCCTTATTAAAACCATAGCCAACAAACTTCTCTATCAAAGAAAATACTTTTTCTGCTACTTGTTTTGAGTATCCTTTTTTTATACAGCCGTTTATAAATTTTATTTTTTCTTTTTTCATTACTTCTGGCTTCTTTTTTCCAATAGCCATACGTAGTTTATCTGCTTCAACCATGGTATATCCCGCCATCTTATTAGCTATCTGCATACACTGTTCCTGGTAGACAGCAATACCATATGTTTCAGAAAGTATTGGAGCTAAATCTGGATGCGGATATCTAATTTTCTTTGGATTAGCTTTTGCTTCAATAAAGGATGGAATCCAATCCATGGGTCCAGGTCTGAAAAGTGCTACCATAGCGGCAATATCAGAGAATTTATTTGGCCGCAGCTCTCTAGCTAATTTTCTCATTCCGGCTGACTCAAGTTGAAAAATACCGGTAGTTTCTCCTGAAGAAATAAGCTCGTAAACATCTTTTTCTTCAAGCGAGATTTTACGAAGATCTACCTCTACTTTTCTGTTGATTTTTACAAACTTTATGCTATTTTCTAAAATTGTCAGATTCCTAAGTCCCAAAAGATCCATTTTTAAAAGCCCTATAGCTTTTCCATCTGCCGCATTAAGATCTAAACAATACATGTCATATTGGGTGATAATTTTTTCGCCTTTTGTTTCTCTTGCTAACGGTGTATATTCCGTCAGGGGCTTATCAGAAATCACTACTCCCGCTGCATGAACTGAAGCGTGTCTTGCCACGCCTTCCAGCTTTCTAGCCAGATCCAAAAGTCGCTTTGTTTCCGGTTCGTTTTGATAAGCAAAATTTAATTCAGGACTCATCTGTAAAGCCTTATCTATAGTCATGGCAAAACCCTGTGCTCCCGGCGGAATCATCTTGGCTATCCTATCTGGTTGAGCATAAGGCATACCTAAAGCCCTACCCACATCTCTTACTGCTTGCCTCGCCTCCATCGTACCAAAAGTAATAATCTGAGCTACCTTATCCGTACCGTATTTTTCTGTTACATAAGCAATCACTTCATCCCTTCGATCATCGGCAAAATCTAAATCTATATCAGGAGGAGAAGGCCTATCGGGGTTAAGAAATCTCTCAAAAGGCAGGTTGTGCCTTAAAGGATCAAGATCGGTAATACCCAAACAATAAGCAATTAAACTGCCTGCGGCACTGCCTCTACCAGGACCAACGGCAATCCCTCTTTGCTTTGCCCAGTTGACAAAATCAGCTACGATTAGAAAGTAAGTGGAGTAGCCTTTCTTTGCTATAATTTCAAGTTCGTAATTTAGGCGTTTTTTTATTTCTTCTGTAACTACTGGGTATCTGTATCTTACACGCTCATAGGCAAGTTTTCTAACGTAACTGTCTGGTGTCTCATTTTTAGGCACTTCAAATTGTGGCAAAATCCATTTACCCAATTCTATTTCTACATTGCACATTTCAGCTATTTTCACTGTATTTTCAATAGCTTCAGAATACTGTATAAACATTCCTTTCATTTCTTCTGGGCTTCTTAGATAAAAATCGGGAGAAGAAATCATTGAAAGCGGCCTATTTGATTCTAGAATTGTCCGCTGAGTCTGTATGCATAAAAGAATTTCTTGCGCTTCAGCATCATCCTTATCAATGTAATGAATGTCATTCGTTGCCACCAAAGGTAAACCAAATTTTCTTGACAGGGCAATAAGTTTTGTGTTTACCTTATCCTGCTCGCTAATTTTTGGATGCTTTTGAAGCTCCAAATAAAAATGATCCTCCGGAAAAATTTCCATGAACTCTTTTACACGCCTTATCGCCTCTTCTTCTTGATCGGTAACCAAAAGATGTGGAATTTCTCCATTTAAACAACCAGAGAGACAAATTAACCCCTCACAATAATCCCGAAGAATCTGCATGTCTATTCTTGGTTTGTAATAAAAACCTTCCAATTGCGCATGGGAAACCAATTTCATCAAATTCTTATAACCTATATTATTTTTAGCAAGTAACACTAGATGATATTGATCACTATCTATTCCTTGCTGTTTGTCAAAACGACTTCTACTGGCTTGATATGCCTCTACTCCAATAATCGGTTTTATCCCTTCTTCTTTGGCCTTAAGAAAAAATTTCACCACTCCATACATCGCACCATGATCGGTAATTGCCAAAGCATCCATACCATAAGATTTTGTTTTACGTAAAAGGTCGGGGATCTTTCCAAGACCGTCCAAGAGAGAAAATTCCGTATGACAGTGGAGATGAACAAAATCAGACATTACCTCTATTCTAATTCTTTCTCGAGGATTTTTCTAATAGAAATAGCATCTGCCTGTCCCTTAACCTCACGCATTACTAGACCGAGCAAATACATAATAACTTTTGTTTTACCTGCTTTGTAATCGGCAACAGCCTTAGGATTATTTGCAATAACTACCTGAACAGCTTTTTCTAGCTCAAAAGAAGAAACTGTGGATTTTTTAGATTTCTGTATTATCAATTTCACCAATTCTTCGGGTGATATCTTTTTAATATTCACTTTTCTATTAATAATCCAATTAGCCACGATTTTAGGCTTAATATTATTATCTTTAATATATTTCATACTTGCTTCAAAATAATCAGCTATTTTCCTTGTTTCAGTAAGTATAGTCGCGTCATACTCAGATAAATCATATTCTTTCATAAATCTTATTAACTTTTCGTCGGGTAATTCGCAGATTTGAGATCTCAAACTTGAGATCTGAGATTCCGTCCATCTAATGGGTGGAATGTCTGGTTCCGGAAAATACCGGTAATCATGCGCCTCTTCCTTACTTCTCTGCGAATAGGTAACCCCCCGTTTTTCATCCCATCCCCTTGTTTCTTGTCTAGGAATTTCTCCTTCTTTTAACAACTCAATCTGTCTTTCTATCTCATAATCAATTGCTTTTTTGGCAAAGCTAAATGAATTAATATTTTTTATTTCAACTTTATAATTAGGCAAACTGTTTATTTCTTTATAGCTTTTATTCCTATTTCTTAATTCATGCTTTTTAATTCTAATTGAAACATTTGGCTCTAACCTCATACTTCCCTTCTCCATGTCAGCGTCGGAAATATCTAAATAACGGACAATCTGATAAAGTTTTTTTAGAAAAATTCTTGCTTCTTCGCTACTTCTTATATCCGGCTCGGTAACAATCTCCACCAAAGGTACGCCGCTTCTATTGAAATCAATCAACGTACATTTTTCTCCATCCAAAGTTGCATGCAGTAATTTTCCCGTATCTTCTTCCATATGTACTCGGCGAATCCTTATTTTCTTTTCCTTATTTATCTCTAACCAACCATTCATACAAAACGGTCTATCATGCTGGCTTATCTGATACCCTTTTGCCAGATCAGGATAAAAGTAGTTTTTCCGGTCAAATTTACTAAACAGTGGTATTTCACAATTTAATGCCAAACCCAACATAACACACCACTCTACTGCTTTTTTATTGGGAACGGGTAAAGCTCCGGGCAATCCCAAACAAACAGGGCAACAATGAGTATTCGGCTCATGACCAAAATAATCTGCACTGCAACCACAAAACATCTTTGATTTTGTTTTGAGCTCTACATGTATCTCAAGTCCTATAATAGGCTCAAATTCTCCAATATCCATATAATTTCAAATATGAAGAGAGAAAATGTTTTAAAACATTTTACAAACCTATAATTATAACTCTGGTTTCTTTTTGTACCAACCGGTCACCTGCTCATAAGCATAACCAACTTGGAAAAGCAATTCTTCACTAAAATAGGGACCGATTATCTGTAACCCCACAGGAAAATTATTGATAAATCCGCATGGAATTGCCAGTGATGGAAGACCTGCTAGATTAATAGTGGCTGTATAAAGATCTAGAAGGTAAGTTGAAAGTGGATCGTTCTTTTTTTCGCCAATTTTAAAAGGAAGAGTCGAAGATACCGGCGCGATAATTACGTTAACACTTTTGAATGCTTTAATAAAATCATCTTTAATAAGAGTCCTTACCTTCATTGCGTTCAGATAATAAGCATCATAATAACCCGAGGACAAAGTATAGGTTCCTAACATAATTCTTCTTTTTGCCTCATCTCCAAATGTTTCTCTTCCAAATCCATATCTTATACCGTCGTAACGGGCTAAATTGGAACAAACTTCTGATGGTTGCACGATATAATAAACTGCGATTGCGTATCGAGTATGCGGCAGTGATATTTCAATAATTTCTGCCCCCAAATCTTCGATTTTTAGTAAAGCCTTCGTTACTGTCTCCTTTATTTTTGGATCAATACCTTCTATAAAATATTCCTTTGGCACACCAACTTTTAGATTTTTTATTCCTTTCTTAATATTTTTGGTATAATCTACCGTCTTTACATCAGAAGTGGTAGCATCAAGAGAATCTTTTCCGGCTGTCACGTTTAAGACTAAAGCGTTATCATAAACTGTTTTCGTTAAATGCCCAATAGCATCAAGAGAAGAAGCCATGGCGATAATTCCATACCGTGAAACTCTACCGTAAGTAGGTTTAAGCCCAACTACTCCACAAAAACCAGCTGGATACCTGATCGAACCGCCTGTATCTGTTCCGGCTGCTGCCAGACACATGTCTGCTGCAACAGCCACAGCAGAACCGCTGGAAGAACCACCGGCTACATATTCCGGATTCCAAGGATTTCTTGCTGGGCCAAAATCTGAATTTTCTCCTGTAGCGCCATGTGCCCAAGCGTCTTGGTTTGTTTTCCCAATGATAACCGCTCCTTCTTCAAGATAACGATTGACAGTGGTAGCATTATATGTGGGAATATAATTTTTTAAAACGTTACTTGCGGCCGTTGTCCTCAAACCTTTTGTAACATAGACGTCTTTAAGAGCGATTGGGATACCAAATAATTTTCCAGATTTTTTATGCATTTCATATTTATCAACCACTGTCAGAAATGCATTTAATTTATCATTAAGTTTTCTTATGCGGTCTAGACAACTATTTAATAATTCTTCTGGAGTGAATAATTTTTTTTCTAATCCTTTTATCGCTTCCTCTATTGTAAGTTTACATAGTTCCATAGTCTATTAACTAAAAATTGCACTAATTTTGAAGTATCCCTTATAGCTACTCTTGGCGTTTGAAAGTGCCTCCTTTTGACTCATAGATGGTAAAACTGTATCTTCCCTAAAGACATTTTCTAAACTGGTTACTTGCGACGTTGGTTGGGTCCGAGACGTGTCTAAATGCTTCAGCACATTGATATAATCTATCACCTCTGACAATTGTTTTTGGAATTTTGATATTTCTTTATCAGATAACTTTAACTTCGCCAGCTGCGCAACATGTTTCACATCATCTGACGATAATGAATTCTTTATTTTGGACATATCTTTTATTTATATTTATTATTTTAATTATTTTAATTCCAATTGTAGTATTTTACCACTATTGACAAGTTTACAAACTCTCTAGATATTTTTTCGTCTCCCAATCTGTGACAAAAATTCTAAAGTTGTCCCACTCGGCATATTTTGCCTCCAAATATCTTCTCCAGGTATATTCTCCAAAAACCTCCCTAACAATTTTTCCCTTTTCAATCTCATCCATTGCTTCTTTAAGACTTGCCGGAAGCTTATTAATATAATATTTTGCAAGCTTCGCATCATCAAACTCAAAAAGATTTTCTTCAACCGGACGAGGCGCTTTCAATCCTTTTCTAATACCTTCAAGTCCGGCTTTTAAAAGCACCGCAAATGCCAGGTATGGATTGGCAGAAGTGTCAGGACAACGTATTTCAATCCTCGTTGCTTTATCCTCGTATCCCTTGGATACCTGCGGCACCCTAATTAGTGCCGACCGATTGATTCTAGCCCAACAGACATAGACTGGAGCTTCGTATCCTGGTGTAAGCCTCTTATAAGAATTTACTGTTGGCGCAAATACTCCTGATATTTCCCGAATATATTTCAGTTGACCAGCAAGAAATTGATAAGCTATTTTTGATAAACCATATTTATCATTCATGTCATAAAAAGCATTTTTACCATCTCTCCAAAGACTTTGGTGGGTATGCATCCCGCTGCCATTTATCCCGAAAAATGGTTTTGGCATGAAAGTAGCATGAAAACCGTGTTTGAAAGCAATAAATTTTGCCGCCATTTTTAAAGTAATGGTATTATCTGCTGTCTTTAGAGCCTGATCATAACGTATATCAATTTCGTGTTGTCGATCAGCTACCTCTTGGGTACTAGTTTCTGATTTTATTCCCATACTCTCTAAAGCTTCCATAATTTCTTTTTTAATAATGTAAGGCTCATCCATTATGAGATTAAAATAAAAACCGTTACCCTTTGATTTATTTAATATCTCCCCGTTTTCATCCCTCGGAAAAAGAAAAAACTCACATTCTGGACCCGTATAATAACTAAAACCCATCTTTTTTGCTTCATTTAATACTTTTTTTAAAATATTTCGTGGATCCCCTTCAAATGGTGTATGGTCTGGTTTATAAACATCACAGATAAGTCTAGCAACCCTACCCGACTCCAAATGATTTCTCCAAGGAAGCAATGCATAGGTAGATGGATCAGGCATAAGAAACATATCTGATTCATGAATTCGGGCAAAACCTTCAATTGATGATCCATCTATCCAGACCCCACGATTTAAAGCATCTTCAAGATTATAAAAAGGAATAGTGGAGGTTTTAATGTTACCTAAGAAATCTGTAAATTGTAAATCAATAAAGGCAACTTTATCTTTTTTGGCAATGGAAATAATCTCTTTAATTTGACTTTTTGACATATAATTTTTCCTTTCTTATTTAAAAAATAAAAAAATCTTCCGCGGCAACCTCGCCTTGGAAGACTTCAGTGTCTTTCTTTGCTTCATTGCAAAGATAAGATCATCTTAAATATTTTTATCCTAGCTGTCAAGCAAGATTTAATTTTAATCTGTCAGCTAAAATTATTGCTTCTGCCACTTCTTTCAATGTTTTTCTACTATCCATGCTTTCTTTTTGAATTGCTCTGTAAGCTTCAGCTTCGCTAATTTTTTTTCTTTTCATTAATATTCCTTTTGCCTGTTCAATGATTTTACGTATCTCAAGCGCTTCTTTTAAAGCTAGAGATTCTTCGATAAGAAGGGCATTTTCTACTGCCCCTCCTACTAACTTACCGATCGCAGAAAGAAGGTTTACCTCCATTTTTGAATGTACATGCTTAGTTTTATGCTGTACGTTAATAACACCGTATACGCCATTTCTATTGATAATAGGAACCGACAAAAAAGCTTCAAACTGATCCTCAGGTAGACTTCGAAAATATTTAAATCTCGGATCACTGTTTGCCCCCTCTGAAATAGCAACCGCTTTTTTCTCCTTTGCTACCCAACCAGTTATACCTTCACCAAGTTTCATTTTGATTTTTTTTAAAAGATTTGCATGAGGATTTTTTGAAGCCCGAAGTACTAACTCCTTTTTTTCATGATCTAAAACGTAAATAAGACAAGAATCTCCATGAGTAACCTTTATAGCGATTTTTACAATTTCTTCTAAGAGATCATCTAATTCCAAACTATACACTTCTTGCGCTATTTTATATAAAAAGGAGAGTTCTTTTTTTAATTCTTCAATATTATTATCCCTTTTCATGATAGATAAATTAAGTAACTTACCCAACTTTCAATTTTTTTAGCATAAACTCATGCGCCTGCCATTCCAACGTATCATCCAAAGGCTCCAGATTTATTACTCTTTTATATTTAATCTCCAATGCTTTAATTATCAACCAATCAGCAACGTGAGGATTTTTTGGTAAAAATGGTCCGTGATAATAACAAGCAATCACATTTTTATAAACTGCGCCTTCATAACCATCTTCGCCATTATTTCCATAACCTCTTAATACTTTTGCAAATGGTTTACACCTTCTTCCTAGATAAGTTCTTCCTCCATGATTCTCAAACCCAATAATCACTCTTTTCCTGCTATCTCTTGCCCATAGTTTATCATCTATTATTTCTCCCGCTGTATTTCCTATACATCTTGGTTTGTCATGACCGAAGTGTTTTGTAACAAAATCAAAAATACTAAGACCGGAAAGTTTTTTTCCGTCGCCAGTCGTATAATAATGTCCTAACAGTTGAGGTGAACCACAAACAAAAAGCCCAGGCTTTCCAAGATTAAAAATCTTCTTGTAAACCAATTTTTTCTTGAGAAGATCGTGAATAACAATTTCTTGCTGTCTATCCTGCGCTCCCCCACCAATAATTAAATCGCAATGCTCTATTTCTTTATTTGGCGTATTCACCTCAATCGGAAAAATCTTGACTTTGATACCTCTCCATTCACATCTCTTTTTAAGACAAATGATGTTCCCTCTGTCTCCATAAGTAGACATAAGATCCGGATACAACCAACCTATAATTATTTTGAATTTTGACGCACCGGACAGAGAGTGATTTTTAACTTTTATCACAGTATTTTTCTCCCTGTTAATATTTTTCTAACCTCAAGCATTGCCGAATAAGTAGGCAGAATATACAAAGTCCCCTTTTTATTTAATAGGCTAAGTCCTCTATGAATAGCTTTCTTCAGATCTTCTTCTATAATCAAATCTGAAATTTGAAATCGCTTGTTAGATACCTGATTTGAGATTTTGCGAGTGTATTTTATCCTCAAACCCATGTCATAAACTCTATCACCAGAAACAATTTTAATCACATATTCCGGTACCATTTCAAAATCAACATCCCAAATCCAAGAGACATCACGTCCGTCAGGTATCCGATCGTTTAGAACAAAAAGAAGTGCTACAGGCTTCAAATCTAAAACTGTTCTTAATGAAGCATTAAATCCTGCAGGATTTTTAGATAACAATATTTTTATTTTTTTATCTTGGATAAAAAATTCTTCTTGACGTCCGAAAGCAGGCTGGAAATTAGAAAGGGACAGTTTTATCACTTTATTATTTACACCTAACTCTTTACCCACCGATACTGCAGCTAGCGCATTATATTCATTATATAATCCCGGCAATGGAGAAGAATAATTTTTAACATCTACTTTTGGCCTTCTATTGTCACATTTATTGCAAAACCAGATACCTAAATGGGAAAAATATACGCCTTTATAGTGTAATTTATCACCACATTCTCTACAGTAAATCGAATCCGTAGCGTGCTCAATTTTCGGCAGAAACTTATGAGGTTTATTGATGCCAAAATAGACTATCTTAGCTTTTAGATTTTTGCCTAAATAGGCAATTGATGGATCATCAGCGTTTAAAATAACTACTGAATTCTGCGGTAAAGTACGCAAGGCTTTCTGCCATCTACTAGCAATAATATCTACTTCTCCATACCTGTCTAATTGATCTCTGAATAAATTTAGAAGTACTATAATTAGTTTTCTTTTCTCTCCATTTTTATTTAAAATTTGAAATTTGAAATTTGAAATTACTCCTATCAGGGTATTTTCATCTACTTCCAACACAGCGTAATCAGCATTTATTTTCCCCATCAACGAAGCCTCTTTTATAAAAGCAGAAACTAATCCGTTTAGTAGGTTTGCTCCGGAGCTGTTATAAATAATTTTTTCCCGTCCGAGGATCTTCGTTACCATCTTGCTAGTCGTAGTCTTACCGTTTGTTCCCGCTATAATAATCACTCCTTTTTTAACTTGGTTTATGAAGTAAGAAAAAATATCTGGTTTAAACCATAAAGCTATCTCCCCGGGCCAAGTTCCACCATTACCGATATTGAATTTACGGCTAATAAAAAGAATGAATTTCCCAATTAAAATAAGAGCGGGAATCATTTGATTCGGCAGTTAAGCTGGATTTCTACATTGATCTTAAAATCTTAATCCTTTCTGAAATAGGTGGATGCGTATTAAAAATTCCGGCAAACCATGCTTCAAAATCTTTCCCTTTGAAAGGATTAACAATATAAAGATGTGCCGTAGCATTAGTTGCTGTCTCTAAAACCTCATGATCACTAGATATTTTTTCAAGAGCAGAAGCTAAACCCTCAGGGTTTCTTGTTAAAAGAGCTCCAGAGGCATCTGCCAAAAATTCTCTTCTTCGCGAAATAGCCAATTGGATAATAGTAGCAATAATCGGTGACAAAAGAGCAAAAATAATTCCGGTAAAAAGGAGTAATGTACCTATGCCACTTCGATCATCTCTATTGTTTCTCCTGCCACCTCCCCACCAAAGTGTTCGCATAAACCAGTCAGATAAAAAAGCGATCATTCCTACCAAAATAGCTACGATTGCCATAAGTCTTGTGTCAAAATTTTTGATATGCGACATTTCGTGAGCAACTACTCCTTCAAGTTCTCTTCTATCAAGCTTATCTATTAAACCACGCGTTACGCAAATAGCTGCATGTTTAGGATCGCGACCAGTAGCAAAAGCATTAGGCGCGCTGTCCTCGATCACGTAAACTGCTGGTTTAGGCAATCCGGCAGCAATGGCAATATTCTCTGTCACGGTGAAAAGGTCAAAATCTCTCTTCCTGTCTGCTTTTCTTGCTCCGGAGATACCTAAAACTATCTTATCGCTCCAATAATAACTAGCTACGCTTGCTAAGGCAGACATTAAAAAGGCTATTAATACCCAAGAACTGTTTCCTCCGATAGCTTTTGTCAATACAAAAGCAACCGTAGCTATAAATAGCGTAAAAAATATCATTATAAGCCACGTTTTGCTTTTATTTGATTCTATCTGTGAATAAATAGAAATCATGATATTTTCTATCAGTCAAACTTTACTGCTACTTTTTTTCTTTCTTCTTCTTGCGCTTCAAAAAATTCTTCTGCCTTAAAGCCTAAATTTTGAGCTAAAAGCACATTAGGAAACACCGCAATCTTTGTATTGTACTCCAATACCGCAGTATTGTAGAACTGTCTAGCATAAGCAACCTTATCTTCAGTATCAGAAAGTTCTTTCTGAAGTTGTAAAAAATTTTCATTGGCCCTAAGAGTTGGATAGCTTTCGGCTACGGCAAAAAGACTTTTGAGAGCGTCTGATAATTGATTATTAGCAGTAGCTTTCTCTGCCATAGTCTCTGCCTTTACCAAAGCGCTTCTAGCACGAGTTACATTTTCCAAAACTGTCTTTTCGTGTTTTACATAACCTTTAACCGCAGAAACTAAATTGGGAATAAGATCAGCACGTCTTTTTAACTGTACATCAATTTGGCTCCAAGCCTCTTTTATCCTCATTTTAAGAGTGACTAAACTGTTATAAAGGGACCATAAATAAAGAATAACTAAAAGTATAAAAGCAATTAAAATCAAAAATATCCCCATAAATTTCACCTCCTTTCACTCACCGAAGCTCTAAACAAAGGCGAGTAAATACTATTTTAATAACCAATCTCTAACCTTATTATAAGACATAGTGTTTATAATGTCACTTTTTGTTGCCCAACCACGTCTAGCAACAGATACTCCATAATCTATAAGATTCATTTGGGAAGCTTCATGAGCATCGGTATTAATTACCAGTTTGACTTTATTTTCAACTGCCTCCTTGACTAGAATATCGGGAAGATCAAGCCTTTCCGGAAATGAATTTATTTCTAGAGCTTTATTATATTTTCGACAATAGTCGAAAATTTTTTTCCAATCAAGATCATAACTCTCCCTTTTTCCAAACATACGACCAGTTGGATGTCCAAGTATCTTAGCCTTTGGATGTGAAAGACCAGAAATGATTCTATTGGTCATTTTATCTTTAGAAAGTCTAAAACTGCTATGCACTGAAACAATGATTGCATCAAGAAAATTATAAGCCTCTTCGGGAATTGGCAATTTCCCATCAGGAAGTATATCTACCTCTAACATGATAAATAAATGTACTCGAATACTTTTTATTGACGATAATAATTGTTCAAATTTAGATTTTCGTCTTTTTAAAATATTAATAATTTGATCTAAATTATGATTAGTATAACTAGGATTATGATCGCTTATACCAATATACTCATACCCCATGTTTTTTGCTTTCTTAATTATATCTTCCAACGATGATGATCCTAAATCATGTGATGGTTTCAAATCATAATTTGAATGAATATGAAAATCGCCTTTGATATCAGCTCTAACAACCAGTTTTGGCAAACCCGGAAGTTTCCCCTGAGCCTGGCGAAGAGCTGCTTCTATTTCTCCCCTATCCTCTCTAATTTCTGGCTCAATCCATGGCAATCCTAAAGCGTGATAAAATTCTTTCTCGTTAGAATATTCATAAGTTTTTAGCTTTAAGTTAGGTTTTTGTGTCTTTTTTATCACTTTTATCCCGTACTCTGATAAAGAGAGTCCTTTTTTTAAGGCATATTCCCGAAGATGTATATTATGGTTTTTACTACCAGTAAAATACTGCAGCATCGATCCAAACCTTTCAGGCGACTGAACACGAAGATCTACTTGTCGCTTATTATCAAGCAAGATTGTCGCTCCCTTATCACCTTTCTCTATAATTTTCTCCTTCTTGGGATAGGACAGGAACCAATTAATAACCTTATGGGGATTATTAGTAGATACTGCAATATCTATATCTCCTATTGTTGCCACTCTTCTTCTTAAACTACCCAATGGTACAGCTTCAAGTGTTTCTTTGTGTTTTTTAAGATAGCTTATAACTGATTCTGCTATCGCCCAAGCATAAGGTAACGGCATCCTTTCTTCTTTTGTTTGACCTTCCTTAAACCGCTCTAAAGCCTCAATTATGTCCTTCTCTGATTTTTCTCCAAATCCTTCTATCTCTGCAATTTTACCGTGTTTCGCGGCCTTCAGAAGATCCTCTACGACGGTATCAGGATTATTTAATTTAAGAACCGTAACTAGTTTGTATGCCTTTTTAGGACCGAAACCAGATACTTCCAGTAAAGGAAAAAGACTTTTAGGCACCTCTCGAAATTGTTCTTCGAAGTGCTTTACGCGTCCTGTACGAAATAATTCATCGAGATATCCGGCTATAGACTTACCTACACCTGGTAAATCATGCAGTCTTCCCTCTTCCCAAAGATCTTTTACTTCGACCGCGCTATTTTTCACGCTATCTGCTGCTTTTTCGTAAGCGATTATCTTAAAATTATTACCTCCCTTTATAGTGTATACAGCAGCTACGTTACGGAGAATTTTTGCTATTTCCTGATTAGTCATGTTTATTCCTCCTATCTTTCATTCAACATGGTACCATAACTATTGACCATCCTACAATCTTCTGATATTATCCTGAAAGAGCTCACTCTAGAAATTTTGATCTTAAAATTTATAGGGCTCGTGGTGTAGCGGTCAACATGTCGCCCTGTCGAGGCGAAGATCGCCGGTTCGAATCCGGTCGAGCCCGCCCTCTAATATATCTGCCCAGAAAGGAGGTTATAATTTCTTTATTATGTGGAAGAAATATCTCAAGAAGCTCAATTTCCCTGAGTCATACGTCTCCATCACTTTAGGTTTTCTAGTAATTATAGTTGCGGGTTTATTACTTTATAATAATTTCACCAAGGCAAAAAAATTTGAGAGTGAATTGGAACAGGACACTATGATGGAGGAAACAAAACAGGATATTTCTGCTACTCTTCCTCTTACTCATAAAGTAGCAGAAAATGAAAACCTGTGGACTATTGCCGAACATTATTATAAATCAGGATACAATTGGGTGGTAATCGCTAAAGAAAATAAACTCGTAAACCCCGACAATATAATTGTCGGTCAGGAATTGACTATTCCAAAAGCGGAAACGATCAAACCAGAAAGTGAAAAGATTCTGACGGCGGCTACTGCACCAACAAAAACATACACAGTCGTACGGGGAGATAATCTTTGGAATATCGCAGTTCGTGAATACGGAGATGGCTTTGCTTGGGTTAAAATTGCCAAGGCAAACAATCTGGTCAATCCAAACCTTATTCATGCTGGCAATAACCTGCTGTTACCACGCTAAGGCCTAACAACTCTAGTTAGATAACTTTACATGCTAACTAGCATGAAAGCTTATTTTGTGGTAATTTATTAATTACAAAATGCGGGTGTGGTCCAATGGCAGGATGCGTCCTTCCCAAGGATGAGGCGGGAGTTCGATTCTCCTCACCCGCTCTTGACTTTATATAATCTTTTGAGATATTATAAATAAAGTTAATCCTTCGGGGTAGGGTGATTCGCTTCGATCCAAGATTGAATCGAGCGGAAATTCCCAATCGGTGGTTTCAAAACCCACGAGTCCTAAATAGGACACGATCAAGCGCAATTCTTGAGTCGACCGTATAGTCGGGATGAAAGAAGGAAAATTCTGTTTTTATTTTTACAGATTTATTATTAACTATATTCCCCCGAAGTGGGGATTTTTTATAGGGAGGTCTATGAATATATTTAAACTTACACCACGAACTCTAGCGCTTTCTGCAGCACTTGCTGCTATTTCTGCTGTCGTCCAGTTAGTACATATTGGTTATCAATCACCCACTTGGGGTATGTGGATAGATCTGGTAGCTGTAACCTGGATAGCAGCTTTTTTTCTTTTTGGCCTGCGTTCAGCTATCGCTGTTTCTCTTACGGGAACATTAGTTATTACTCTTTTTGATCCCGCTACGTGGCTTGGCGCCTCGATGAAATTCAGCGCTAGTTTACCTCTTTATCTTAGTCTCTATTTAATGATTAAACTCTCCAAGAAAAAACTTCAGTATTACGAGAATCCATCGCATCTTTTTATTCCCACTATTATTGGTCTTATTATCCGCTGTTTTATAGTCTTACCGCTTAACTACTTTTATGCTATCCCCATCTGGACAGGTATGGATCCGGCTAAAGCTATGACAGTAATACCTTGGTTTGTAATAGTCGGATTTAACGTAGTCCAGGGAATATTGGACATCACTCTTGCCTGGATAATAGTTTTTCGCTTCCGATTATCCCGCTATGCTGATTGGAACGAGTAATTAATAAAATAAGACATGAGTATAGGGATAGATATCAGGAATGTTTCCTTTTCATATAGAAAGAATGGTCCTGTCCTTAAAAACATCTCTTTAAAAATTAAAAGAGGAACTTTCTTAGGTATTACAGGTGTAAATGGCTCCGGCAAGAGTACTTTTTCTTATCTTTTAAATGGCATAGTTCCCCATCTTATAGCCGGAAAATTTGTGGGAGAAGTCTTGATTGACGGTATTTCTACTAAAACTAAAAATGTAGCCTATTTTTCAAGAAAGGTGGGCATGGTCTTCCAAAATCCTGATTTTTCTCTTTTTAATCTCACTGTCGCAGAAGAAATCGCTTTCGGGTTAAAAAATTTGTCGCTAAATAATCAGGAAAAACGTATTAAAAGAGCTTTAGAAGATGTAGGTATGGTAGATTTTGCTAAATGCGACCCTCAATCTCTTTCTTCCGGAGAAAAAGAAAAAGTTGCCTTAGCAAGCGTATTGGCTCTCGATACTCGATACATCGTCTTGGATGAACCCACAGCATTATTGGACTACAAAAGCTCTCTTGATTTATACCGGATATTGTCGCGTCTCAATAAAAAAGGCAAAACTATTATAACAATTGAACACGATACTGATTTTCTTCAGAACTTTGCCTATGAAACTATAATTCTTGATAAAGGCCAAATTATCCTCCAAGGACTTACAAAAGATGTTTTTAAAAACAGAAATCTATTAAACACTCTCGGTATTAAAATTCCCAAAATATGAATCCAAAAATTAAACTCTTAATTTTGGTCATTGTTTCTTCTCTAGCCATTTTTATTAAAGATTGGCAAGTAATAACAGCTTTATTTTTATTAACCATTATGTTAATTTTACTATTCTCAGAAAAAAGAAACTTGATCCACAGGATCTATCCGCTCGTTATAATTGCTATTTTGGTAATCATTTTTCAATTATTGTTTAACACCTCTTTAAATTTGAAGGAAAGAATTATTGCCGGTCTTTTAAATGCCGAAAAAATTCTAACACTAAGCCTTCTTATTTTCCTCTATGTTGCCACTACTTCACCCTCACAAATTGTAACTACCTTTTCTTTCCTGCCCCGACAATTACAACTTTTATTTACTATCACTCTTAGCCTGATACCGGTAGTACTGGATGAGTACCGTAAAATATTTCTTGTCCAAGCAAGTCGTGGCTATAAATTCAGCGGTTTTAATCTTATTAAAAACCTTACTCCTCTTGTCATACCGCTTCTTCATAGAAGCCTAAAAAGAGCAGAACAAATTGCAATAATTATACAAACAAAGGGCTATGATTTATGAATAAATGGTATAAAGGTCTGGTTAAAACTGGCGACAAATTTGGCACAAAAATCGGTTTCCCCACCCTTAACATTGCCAACTCTGATATCTTGAAAGGCCAAAAACAAGGAGTATACGCTGTCTTATTAAGAATCCACAATACTATTTATCATGGCGTTTTGTTTTTTGGACCTAGATTGATACGTAACGAAGAAAATACAGTCATTGAAATATTTGTCCTTGATTTCGATGAACAAATATATGGCCAAACTATCTTTTTTAAACTAATCAAATACCTTCGTCCACCACGAAGTTTTCCTAATACAAAGGCTCTAAAAAAACAACTTACTGCCGACTGCAAAATGGCGCGTAAACTACTTAACTAAAGATCATCGTAAGATACCTGAAAAGTAACCCGACCGTGTCATAAGCAGAGTTATAAAAAACATTTCTCTCAAATAGAGGAAATGGAGGAATCTGTAATAATCTGCTACAATAGCTTTATAGCCGAGATAGCTCAATGGCAGAGCAACTGTATCGTAAACAGTAGGTTGTGGGTTCAAGTCCCACTCTCGGCTCCATATGTACCACCCCTCACACAGATTAAAAGCTGAAGAAAAAAGACTCTACCGGAGGCTTCTTTATACAATTCTTCTTTTTATATCTACCATTTTTTTTGCTGTCTTTATCGGTCTACCTATCTTAGCCAGAATAATTCTCTTTTTTTCATCCCTCCGCAAAGAACAAACAGGATTTAACATTAAAAATGAATTATTGCTGATGCCTCCAATATTTGATTCTACATTTGAAGCAACTAATTCTGGAAAAATTAATCTCTCTGGCTATGGAGAAAAAGAAACGGTTGTAAAAATAAGCATCAATAATAAGGAAGTAGCTAGTACAAAAACCGATAGAGAGGGCAAATTTACTGCCAAAAACCTCTTTCTTAATGAGGGTGAAAATTTGATAACGGCAAAAATTGTCAAGGATAATCAGGAAAGTAGCGCCTCATCTCCCCTAACCATTATTTATAAAAAAAATCCTCCCAAAATTTCTATTATCTCGCCCAAAGACGGTGAAAAAATAATCGGGGATGAAAAAAATATAACTATAACCGGGGAAACTGATGCAGGAAACAAAGTAACTATCAATGATCACTTGGCGATTGTGGATCAGGAAGGCAAATTTACCTTTAATGCCACCCTTTCTGACGGAGAAAATATCTTTAAAATAAAAGCCACCGATAACGCTGGAAACAGTACGGAAACCGAAATTAAACTAACCTATAATCCATAAAGGCTTGAGGATTTTTTTCCTTTCTATAGCTAATATTATCCACAAGATAAACATCATCCAGGAATAAAAAAATGAATTTATAAATAAACTATCTATCAGAATACTAATAAGAATTAACCTACCCATAAAGCCGACATGGAGGAAAAATTGCACTAACATGATTATAAAAATCGTCAAGCCTATTAGACCGCTTGTAGCGAGAACAAAAATAAAACTATTATCAGCTCCTGCTCCTGCATGACTCTCTAACCAATTTTCATCCGCTAAACCATAATCTCTCCTAGCATAACGTAAGGTATTAAAACCCGTTCCGAAAAGAGGATTCTTTGAAAATATCATAAGATTTTCCTGAAGATTTATTATCCGTTGTTCTATAGAAAACATTCTTTCCAACTTTACACTTTCCCCACCGCTTCTTGGCAAAAGTATAAGAAGACTTGCAAAAATAATCACGATTACTCCTAATAACCAGTACTTTTTTATGTTGATAAAATCGATCATCAAAACAACTAAAAGAGTAATAAAACTGCTTCTTGAATAGGTAAAAAGAATAGTAAGAAAAATAAAAACCGCAGATAAAAAATACATTATCTTTTTTTGGAAATTCACCAAAAGTAGAATAAACATTATTATCATGATTAAACCAAAGAAGTTTGGATCAAAATAGGTGGAAAATATCCGTTTGTTATGCGGATCCCAACCTAGATAATAGAGATTACGAAGATCAGGATAGAGAAAATACTGAAACCAACCGAATCCGGCCAGAATCATTCCGGAAAGAAAGAGTATTTTTTTGATTGTTAGGCTTTCAAGTCTACCTGTAGTGGAAAGATATAAAAAAGTAAGATAGACGGCAAAATAAGCAAGTAATCTCACAAGATAAAGCAAGGAAATCAATTTTTCACTCCAATTGAGTTGAATTGGTGTAAATAACCAAGATAAAAAAAGCGTAAAAACAAAAATTAGAAAAAAATGAGTAATCTTGTCTTTTTTTAACAACTTAATTGCAGTCTTTAATTTGACTATCCAAAATATAGCCAGTAACCCAATTATTGGATCAATTAAGTAGATATTTACACCTGTCAATTCTAAAGGAATCTCTCCCAATGGACCAATGATAAAAAAGAAAAATAAGAGATAAACAAGATAAATAAGTATTTTATCTGTCATTACTTTTTTGCCAGAGCTTGGCCCTTGCTAAAAAAGAGTGAAAACTCATTATAATAGCAAAAATTAATCCCTGTATTCCATCAAGAATACCTAGGCGGAAAAAATAATTCTGCAAGAATTTTCCGGCTGGAAAAATTACTATTTCCCAAAAGCCTATTTTTCTTTTCTCCTCTTTCCAATATTGTGCGACTATATCAGTGTACCAGTTTATTTTCTGTAAAAATGAGGAGATATTTTTATGAGGAAAATGCTTTAAAGGATTATCTAACTCGCCCATTTTACCCTTTATTTTCCAAACCTCATGGACCCTCCCCTCCCATCTACCCATATTTTTTCGAGCAAGTCGAAGTAACTTTATATTTCCAGTTTCTCCGTAATTCAACCATTTTCCCAGAAAAAAATCTTTTCTTTTCAAATAAAATCCGCTAAATTTATTTAAAATATTTTTATCATTTAACTTTATTTTTATTTCTTCCCTTAGCTCATCCGTCACAACCTCATCATTATCTACAAAAAATACCCATTCGTTACTAGCCTTTTTTAGACCAAAATTTCTTTGTTCTGCAAAATTATTATCTAGCCGTCTCTTAAAAATCATTAATTTTTTACCTTTGATTTTTATCTGACTGTCGTCAAAACGGAATTTCTTATTTTTAATTATCCTTAATACCTTATTCTCAACAACATCATGAATTACAATAATCTCATTGCACCACTTTAATCCATCTAAACAATCTATTATCTTGTCTAAATCACCATTCGCAAGCACCACTGCAGATATCTTTACATCCATATTTTTAGATAAATTTAATAACCTCTTATGCGATCAATTAATATTTTTGTTGTTAATAAAAATAAATAAAAATAAGCAGTAATCCTTCGCATACCCAAATGTTTAGTGATAAAAATAAAATTGCTAAAAAGATTATAGAAAATTATTTTTTTCGACCATCTATTTGTTGTACCACCGAGTTTATGGTAAATCGTACTCTTAGGATCAACTACCGTCTCAAACCCATACTTTTTTGCTGTAACACAAAAATCTACATCCTCAAAATACATAAAATATTTCTCGGAAAGAAGTCCAATTTTTTCAAATACTTCTCTTTTTACTAGCATACTGCAACCAGCTACATAATCAGCGCTTATTGGTTTTTCTTTGTCAAATTTCTCATAATCATCTGCATACAAATTAAGATGTGTTGTTCTTCCCGTCCACCAGTTTACCCTTCCGCCTAAATCATAAACAAGTTTACCCCCGTTTTTAAACTCAGGAAATTTAACAACAGGTGAAGAAATTGGCGCTCCTATGCTTATAAGATTTTTGAGAAAATTCATTTCAATCTTAGTATCGTTATTAAGAAGCAGAACATAATCAGCTTTCTCTCGCAAGGCTATTTTTATTCCGACATTATTTCCTTTGGCAAAACCCATATTTCTTTTATTTTCAATAAGCTTAAAACCCTTAAATTTTCTTATATAATTTCTAAGCATTGTCAGTTCTTTTATTACTGAACCGTTGTCTATTATTAAAGTAAAGAGTCTGTAGCTTCTATCTTTTAATATGTGTAATGATTCAAGACAGTTTTTTGTGTCAGAAAAACCGTTATAATTCAATATCACTATGTAGATTTTTTTCATTATTATTTCATCATTCCGCTAGATATTTCTCGAGTTCGCCAACTGATTTATCCCAGTTCCAATTTTTCTCTATATAATCATGTCTTACTTTTGCCATTTTATCGTCAACGCTCAAATACTCCATTATTTTTTGAGCATAATCTTCTACATTTCTCTCAATTAAAACTCCCATAACTTTGTCTTTAACTATTTCTCTCACCCCTCCTTCATCTACAGCAATTACCGGAATACCACAAGCACCTGCTTCAAGAAGCACTAAACCGAATGGCTCGTTTACCGCCGCATATAAAAAAAGCCTCGCCTTGTTATATAAATCTACTAATTCTTCATCTTTAATATTTTCTTTTATAACCAGCTTTACTCTAAATTGTAAAGCTAAATTCAAAAGATATTCTTTTTCGGATCCACTGAAACCTACTATCGTAAGACTCGGCCTGATTTTATAAGGAATTCTAGCTAGTGATTTTATAATAAAATCCTGTCCTTTATGCAGGCTCAAATCCCCTACCGTCATCACCATATGTTCTTTTTTTGCATCAGTTAGTCTAAAAACATTTGTATCTACACCTAGATAATTAATTTTAGCGTTAATATCATAAATTCTATCTATCTGTTTTTTTGCATACTGAGAAATTGTTACTACTTTTTCTGCACATCTTGTATTAAATTTATCAATCTCTCTTATAGGGATACGAAAAGGATAAGTAAAAAAATATGACCAATAGTTGGAAACTCTTTTTATTTTTTCATAAAACTCTCTTTTGGGTTCTGGACAAAAATATAAGCAACGGCACTTAAGATAACGTAGAACATAGGGCGCCTGCGTGAGAAAACACGGATATACTAAAGCCACATCATATTTTCCTTTATTAATCTTATTCGCTATAACCTGATAAGCTTTTGGCAAATCTTTATAAATTGAAATGATAGTTTTAGGAAAATGCGCGGGGTATTTATAGTAAGTTTCTTCAAGATTAAAAATATCTATCTTATGTCTTTTAGATAATCTTTTTACCTGCTCATACATAGCTCTTTTCATTCCGCCAGCGGGCAAATTATGAACAATAGCAATATTCATAAAGATTTCCTTATTCTTAGAAACAAAGCGTAAAATGGTATCATGCCACGATACCAACTATAAAGTAATGCTGCTCTGAAACCAGCATAACCATCTTTATATCCTTTATCTCTTATAAAAGACCAATAGAAATCGCGTATTATATCACGGATTCCTAGAGTGACTAATCTTATAGAAGATTCATTGGTAATTGCCAGATTTTTGCCTTCTGCTTTTATATAAGGGATAAACCTTCGAAAAGATAAGAACGAATCGTATTTACTTCTTGAGGAATTATGATAAATTTCTATCTCCTTTATCTTCCTGATACTTCCTCTGATAGCAGGATACTCGTGTACTACTCTCTTATATCTTATGAGATTTTTTTTCCGGAAAAGTCTTAATTGCCAATCAGGATAAAAGTATCCATGCTGAAGATAAGTCTTTTCATTTATATAATTTCTTCTCGGAAACCAGTAACTGTCACTCTTACCACTTTTTATTAGCTGTCTGATGATTTTTTCTGCACCTTTAGACAATGTCTCATCCGCATCCAAAACCAAAATCCATTCTCCTTTAGCTTTTGAAATTGCGAATTCCCTTTGCTTAGCAAAATCTCCATCAAATTTTCTAATATAAACTTTATCTGTATATTCTTTTACTCTCTCTCTCGTCCCATCAGTACTTCCCGAATCAACCACAACTATCTCATCCACCCAACTTATATCACTAAGACATTTGTCAATATTATCCCTCTCATTAAAAGTCAAAATAACTAAAGAGATAATAATATTACTTTTTTGTTGCATAAAGTTCAATCATTGACCCCCCAAGATTAAAATTAAGTATAGGATAAAAAATCTTACAAAAGATTTTATCAAAAATTATATATTTAAAACGCTTTATAAAAGATTTACTATGTAAAGTAATTCTTAACTTTTCTATTTTTATATCACCAGATTCCCTTCCTACTTCTTTTCCAAATAATTTTTTAATCACTATTGCTAAATCTGTAGAGTATCCATATGTCTTTATTTTTAACACATTAAAATTACATTTTTTAACTAATTCTTTTAAAGTTTTAGGTGAGTAATAATAAAGATGTTCAGGCGGGATCAAATAATTAAATCTATCTTTTAATATTTTTGATAAATTACTATTAATGTTTGGTGTAATCACCACTAATACTCCTTTGGAATATAACAATGAATAGGCTTTATTTAAAAAATCTTCTGGGTTTTTCAAGTGCTCTATTAATTGAGAAAGAATAATAACATCATATTTTTGATCATAAAAGTTATATGTTAAAAAATCATTCTTTATTACTTTTAATCGTAATACATTCCTTGCATATTTTATTGCTTTAGCCGAAGTGTCTATCCCAAAAACATTCCACTTTCTTTTTCTAGCTTCATCCATAAAAAATCCTGCTCCACACCCCACGTCTAAAATTACTCCTTTTTTAATATTTAGCTTGTCTAGTTGTCTCAAAATATGAATCGCATCTTTCCTAATTGAAAGCTCGTTAATAAAACCATCACTATAGTCAAAATTTCTATAATATTTTTCTAATATTTCATCATTAGGAAGAGGATCTACCCTAACTAATCCACAACTTATACATTTTTTAATATTAAATTCATTAATTATATATAAGCTTTTATGGTTAATGTTATTACACAATAAGCATTTATCGCTTTTAATAGACATAATTACAAGCTTATTGACAATTATATAACTTTTTTTCTACTCTCATATTAGAAAGATTAGAAAGACATACCTATGTCAAAAATTATCCAAAAATTAATTTTTATATGGATAAGTACCCTAATAGCTCTTATATATAATACAACTTGTATCTACGCTGATTGGGATCTAGTTTCTGCTGATCCTGTTCTACCTGTAGGTCCAAATGGTTCATGGGATAGTTATATTGTTAGCTCACCATCTGTTGTTTACAATGGGAATTTTTTTGAGATGTGGTATGGCGGAAACGACGGTTCTATCTGGAGAATAGGATATGCTTCTTCAACCGATGGAAAAGTATGGACAAAAAAATCTAATTCCGTCATTGAACATATAGATTATCAAGAAAATGAAAGTGTCCATAACCCAAGAGTTATATTTGAAAATGGTAAATA